>BNJS01003188.1_pt1 | contig 249395 bp, 372 predicted proteins | sample 8540461 | NCBI WGS metagenome assembly BNJS01 (sample SAMD00202454, study PRJDB9452) | human saliva metagenome | isolation source: human saliva | place: Japan | reverse complement strand
GGGTTAGCTTCAAAAATTAAGAGGTCGTACTCTTACCTGAGAAAATAAGGCAATTCTAAAGCTTTGCACCTCCCCATCCGATTTTTGTGTTTTTGAGGCATTTTGCCACAATTTTGATAGATTTTCAGTACGGAATAAAGCAGCGAATCCGCTGATCACATTGCACAAGCCGAATAAGTTGTTATAATCACCGACTTCTTTTGACACTGTAGAAAAATAACCATTATGAATAAATTCACTTATTGGCAACGTGCGAAAGTTGTTTTCAGCACATTATGCCGCAAACTGTATTTAACCCAATTAGCCGGCTGGTTTGCCCAACAAAAATGGGATGGTAACACATTTCGTGATCAAGGCTTTTTGCGAAAAAACACAACGTAGATATGAGCGAAGCTAAAAGAGAACTTTAGGATTATGAAAGCTTCAACCAATTTTTATTCGTGAGTTAAAAAGACGACGCACGAAAAATCAATGAAAATCCGACCGCACTTTGCTTACCGGCGGATGGTCGTGGAGCCAACCGCGCATGACGATGAACGCTTATTGCGCCAGCGCATCAGCCCTATCGGATTTGTTAGCAGGCGATGAAGAATTAGTTAACACCTTTAAAAACGGCGAATTTGCCACGATCTATTTATCTCCGCGTGATTATCACCGCGTCCACATGCCGTGCGCGATGCGACCTTGCGCAAAATGATTTATGTGCCGGGCGATTATTCTCGGTCAATCCGTTCTTAGCCGAACACGTGCAAATTTATTCGCTCGCAATGAGCGCGTTATTTGTGCTTTTTGATATAGAGTTCACCCAATGGCTACAAACCGTGGGCGCGACCATCACTGCCAGTCATGAGTACGGTTTGGGCAGGTGTCATTAACCCGCCGCGCACCGGTGAAGTCAAAGTCTGGACATATCAAGGGAGACAACGCCATTAAACTTACCAAAAGTCCAGAGATGGGCGCATTCCAATTGGGTTCAACCGTCATTAACTTGTTCCCAGGCGAATTCCGTGACCTTAGCAGAACATTTAGAGGTGGACGTTCCGGTAAGAATGGGTGAAATCTTAGCCACGATGAAATAGTTTTATCAACATAAAGGAAAAACAACATGACAGCAGAATTTTTTTCAATCAAGTGAGATTAGACGATACCGAAGCCAAAGGCAGTTACTGGTATCGGTTTGCAAATCGGTCAACAATTATTGATAGCCAATTAGCGGTGAAAGCAGAAGCGGTAGCAAAAAGGGATTTACGATGTGTTAAATAAACATGCGCCGGCATTAGATTTCAATGAAATCAGCCAAGTTGCTGCAACAATTGCAACAAATAAGCTGCGGAAGCCCAACAAGCGCAATTCAAAGAAATTGAAGCCGCCGCAAAGCCTTTCTTAGAGGCGAACAAACAAAAAGACGGCGGAAAGTCACGGATTCCGGCTACATATGAAGTGTTAGTTGAAGGCAACGGCAACGTGCCGTCGACAACCGATAAAGTACGCGTTCACTACACCGGCACATTACCGGACGGTACCGTATTCGATAGCTTGTCGCACGCGGTCAACCGGCGGAATTTCCCGGGTTAACGGCGTGATCGAAAGGTTGATCGAAGCGCTTTCCATGATGCCGGTCGGTTCTAAATGGCGCTTTGGCAATTCACACGAATTAGCCTATGGCGAACGTGGCGCAGGCGCAGCCATCCCGCCGTCCCAGTCCATTAGTCTTTGAAGTGGGAATTGTTAGAGATTCTTTAATCGGAACTTATTTCACCCAAAACGGCGTTAATCATAGCGCTGTTTTTATAAGAAAATCGCCACGCTATTTAATTTCCTCAGCAAGAAAAGCACATAAAAAGTGCGGTCGTTTTCAGGATGTTTTTCACGCGTTCCAGTGTTTTTCACTCAAGATCTGATAAAGTCTGCGCTCGCCAACAGGCTGATTTTTAATGACCATTTTCAGAGCAACAAGAATGATCGAAGCAATCATTAAACCGTTTAAATTGGATGATGTGCGAAGCCTCATCTGACATCGGCATTAGCGGCATGACCGTCACCGAAGTCCGTGGTTCTCGACGCCAAAAGAGCATACGGAATTGTATCGTGGTGCCGAATACATGGTGGATTTTTCTGCCGAAAGTGAAAATGGAAAATTGTAGCCTGATGATTTATTAGAACAATGCTTGGACGCTCATCGTCGATACGGCACAAACCGGCAAAAATCGGAGACGGCAAAATTTTTGTATATGAAGTGGAACGGGTGATTCGTATCCGTACCGGCGAAGAAACGAGGATGCGACGTAGTTAATGGAAAAGCACGCTTCTTTAGTAAAAGCACTGGTCGCCTGTGCGTTATCGTGATTATTTTAGCCGGTATTAAAGTACTTCAGAAATTGTCGTGCCATTTTTACTGTCGCTGTTTATCGCGATTATTTGCTCGCCGTCACCAATTACCTGACCAAGAAAAAGTGTCCCTACGGTCTCGCCATTGGCTTGTTGTTAGCATTGACTTTAATCGTCTTTTTCTTTCTGTTCGGCTTAATTAACAGCAACAGTCAAGAATTTAGCCAATCGATCCCGCAATATCGCCAATTATTGGGCGAACGGGTTAATAGCCTAGTGGCACTTTCACAAAGTCTGAAAATCCTGTTGGATATTTCCCGAAAAAGCATCATGGAGCATTTCGATCCAAGCGTGATCATGCGCGAATTTTGTGCGTCGTGTTTTTCTCAGCTCCGGCGTGGTCACCAATATTTTCGTGTTGGTGTTGGTCGTGATTTTCATGTTGTTTGGAAGCCCCCTTATGCCAAACACAAATTTGCCGTGCTGTATATGTAGCAGTGACTCACCGGAAATCAGCCAACAAGAACGTTATTTAGATCGTATTCTACAAGGCGTTATCAGCTACTCGGCGTAAAAACCATGATGAGTTTGTTAACCGCTATTTGCATTTGGCTTTATTGGAAATTGTCGGTGTGCAATATGCAGATTTTTGTGGGCAACACTCGAGTTTTCTGCTCACCACATCTCCCAATATCGGCTCAATTATCGCTACCATTCGATTATCGTGCAGGCCTTATTACTCAACGGTTTTGTGGTGGGCTTGGAAGTCATTATCGGTGTCATTGCCATCAACATGATTATCGGCAATGTGCTTGAACCTCGATTAATGGGTAAAAAATTGGGGCTTTCCACGTTGGTGGTATTCCTGTCTTTGTTGTTCTGGGGATGGTTGCTAGGAACAGTAGGAATGTTGCTGTCTCGTGCCGCTCACCATGGCACTCAAAATTGCCTTAGAAGCCAGCCCTAACAACCCGTAAGTACGCCTGTTGCTCGGCGATTCTGACAGTGCCCATGAAAGTAAATAATCCTGTATCAGAGCCTTGTTTCGAGCAAGGCTCTTTTTCGATAAAACACAATTTCGTGCTATATAATCCCGCCACTTTTTATCATCATTTTTACAACGTCTTTCACAACGCGCACGATCGCGCATATGAAAAAATCTTCCTTCTTTTGTTCCTCGTTGCCCTTATTGGCAGGCGCGCCGGCTTTGGGGATATCAACAACCAGAACAGTTTGCCAAACAACCGTCAATGGGCTAAAAGATCAACTCTTACCGTAGAACGTGGCACAACCGGTAATAAATTAGTCACGTTAGAGCAAGAAGGTATTTTTGGACAGTGCCGCATTATTGCTCACTCTAAAATTGCACCCTGAAATTGAGCAAAGTGAAAGCGGGCACTTATTTGTTGGATGATGTGGAAAACCGTAGAAGATTTGCTGAAATTACTCAACTCAGGCAAAGAAGCGCACTTTAACGTGCAATTTTATTGAAGGCAACTACCTTTAAAAATTGGCGAAAACGCCTCGAAAACGCACCGCACTTAAAACAGACCTTAAAAGATAAATCCGAACAAGAGATTTTCCAGTTATTGGCACTGCCAAAAGTCTCAAAAGCCATTGATGAATGGATGAAAATCGACGGTTGGTTGTATCCGGACACTTATAATTACACGCCGAACTCTACCGACTTAGAACTGTTGCAACGCGCTGCAGAACGCATGAAAGAGCCTTAGATAAAGCCTGGAATGAGCGCGATAAGGACTTACCGTAGAAAATCCTTACGAGATGTTGATTCTCGCGTCTATCGTAGAAAAAGAAACCGGCATCGCCGCAGAGCGCCCTCAAGTGGCATCGGTGTTTATCAATCGTTTGAAAGCCAAAATGAAGCTTTCAAAACCGATCCGACAGTGATTTACGGCATGGGGGAGGATTACCACGGTAATATTCGTAAAAAGATTTAGAAACGCCGACCCCTTTATAACACCTATGTGATTGATGGTTTACCGCCAACGCCGATTGCTATGCGCGAAGACAGTACAAGCTGTGGCGCATCCTGCGCAAACGGAATTTTATTATTTCGTTGCCGACGGCACGGGCGGTCACAAATTCAGTCGAAACTTGGAATGAACACAATAAAGCGGGTGCAGGAATATTTACGCTGGTACCGCCAACAAAACGGAAAAATAATATGGCAGGCAAAATTATCGTGATTGAAGGCTTGGAAGGCGCGGGCAAAGCACCGCCCATCAATGTGTCGGATACCTTGTAAAGGAATTGGGTAGTTAACTGATGTCGTGTTCACCCGCGAACCCGGTGGCACACCGTTAGCAGAAAAATTACGTCACCTCATTAAACATGAAACAGAAGAGCCGGTCACAGACAAAGCCGAATTGTTGATGTTATATGCCGCCCGAATTCAATTGAGTGGATACTGTCATTAAGCCCGCTGCCAAAGGCAAATGGGTCGTTGGGGATCGCATATGATATGTCGTCACAGCGTACCAAGGCGGTGGACGCCAGTTGGGATCTGCTTTTTAACGCATTAAAACAAATCGTATTGGGCGATTTTTGAGCCGGATTTGACCTGTATTAGACATTGATCCAGCCGTCGGTTTAGCCCGCGCCCGTGGACGTGGCGAGCTGGATCGGTCGAACAACAACATTTGGATTTTTCCACCGTACCCGTGCCCGTTATTTAGAACTGGTAAAAGACAATCCGAAAGCCGTGATGATCAATGCGGAACAATCCATTGAGCAAAGTGCAGGCAGACATTAAAAGTGCGGTCTAAAAATTGGTGGATTTCGCTGTCAAAAATGAGCCTGTTAACCCCGGCTGACGCCAACTTATCACCAAAATCACACAGGCTTTTGATGAGGCTTTAGGGCATCACGCCTGCTGATTCGCGCCGATGACGACTCGGTATAGAGCAACTTTGTTCCGCGTTGGCAAAAACGTCTGATGTGTTTAACGCCTAAAGGGGCGGAGGCTTAGTGGCGAATGTCATGCCTGCCATTTAATGCAGGCAAACAGCCACGCCGGATTTCCAGCCCATCTCGCCTATTGAGAACAAAGACATCGGCGTGGATCAAATTCGCGCCATGAACGAACAAGCGACGCAACATGCGCAGCAAAACGGCAATAAAGTCGTTTATATCGAACAGGCACATCGTTTGACGGAAGCCGCTGCCAACGCCATTTTTAAAAACCTGGAAGAGCCCTCGTCCGAACACCTATTTCATTTTGCAGTGCGATATGCAAAAGGCGTTGTTGCTAACCATTACAGTCGCTGCCAAGTGGGAAACCTTACCACCGAACACAGACACGGCATTACAGTGGTTGCAATCACAAACGTCCGCTGAAACATCCGATATATTGACCGCACTTCGGGTGAATTATCTCGACCACTGCTCGCACTTCGCTATGTTAGAGCAAAATTTACTGCGCACAACGGCGGGAGTTTTTACGTCAATTTTGGTTGTTTTATCGCCGTTGTTCGCCCTTGAATTACTGCCATTTTTAATAAAGAACTTGTCTTACAGCAACTGGATTGGTTGTATCGATAAGCGACAGTTTGAAAACAAACCGCATATTCACGAAGACTGGATTTGTCGTGATATTGAACAGGGCGTCATTCAATTCTAGCCAAGGACTGTCTGCACCGGCATTGTTAAAAGCGACACAAATTGTTGGCAAAGTGCGGTCGGATTTATCGGCAAATTCGGCGTTGAATTTAGAATTGATTTTTACTCGACGGGCTGACCTCGTTTAATTACTGAAGTATTTGAAAGGATAAAATATGTTTATTGTAGATTCCATTGCCATTTGGATGCCTTGGATTACGAAACATTACATCAAAATATTGCTGATGTCGTGGCAAAAGCAAAAGCACGCGATGTGAAACATTTATTAGCGATTGGCGTGACCTTGAGCCGTTTTGAAAAAGTGTATCCGGAATTAGCCAAATTCGATAACGTCTCTTTAGCCTGTGGCGTACACCCGCTGGATTTTTGAAGAAGAACCTTGTGATGCCGCGCGTTTGTTACGCTTGGCACAAGATCCAAAAGTCATCGCCATCGGCGAAATCGGCTTAGATTATTATTACAGTGCAGAAAATAAAGCTGCCCAACAAGCCGTATTTGCCAGCCAAATTGATGCGTACCAACCGGCTAAATAAACCGGTCATCATTCACACACGCGAGGCACGCGAAGACACGATCGCCTATTGCGCGACAATCAGGCAGAAAAAGGTGCGGTGGTGTTTTCGCATTGTTTTACCGAAAAACTACGACATGGCAAAACAAGCCTTAGACTTGGGTTTTTACATTTCCATTTCTAGGGATTATCACCTTTAAAAATGCGGAAGAACTTCGGGATGTGGTGCGCAAACTGCCGCTGGATCGTTTGTTGGTGAAACCGATTCGCCTTACTTGGCGCCGGTGCCTTATCGCGGTAAACAAAATCAACCGGCATATACTCGTGAAGTGTGTGAATATGATTGCGACATTGAAAGGCGTTCAGCCGAGAAAATGGCGCAAATCACTACACAAAACTTCGAGCGTTTAGTTTAAAAATTCAGGTACAATAATTAACCAATCTCATTTCAATAGGACAAAAAGATGAGAAAATTTTCAAAAATATATATTTCCGTCATTTTTATTTTTCATTTATGCATTGCTACAGCGATAAATTATGCGATGCCGAGCTATGATGTCACCAAAAGTGACCGGCGTTGAGGTGAAAACGGGTGGGATAAAGACGGACCGATTACAGTAGCCAATCCGGCAGACGGCCCTGACCCGCGATGTGTATTTTATCAATACGCAACATGAAAACGGCAAAGTGATGGTATATCGCAACGAAGATACCCGTTGGGGGTTTTCCGTTCTATTTCAAATTCGGCTCAGCAAATTTACAAGCATTGGCGCAAGCCTTGGGCAATGAAGAAAAACCGTGGAAATCAAATATTACGGCTGGCGTCTGACCATGCTTTTGATGAGTTTCCAAACGTGTTATCCGTAAAAGAAGTAACGGAAACCAACAATTCAAAGCCACCCGATTTTTAGCGCATATTCTTTACGTACTTTTTATTCTTTACCTTCTTCTTGCTGCTGTGCAGTTTATTCGCGGCTGGTTTGATAGCTGAAAATTAGGTTTCTTTTTCATTTCTTTTTGTGCGGGTTAAAAACACAGTCAACATTAACCGCACTTTATCTCCTCGTTTACATTAAGTTATTGATAACCCTATGTAGTTTTATTCAGCGCACAATTTTAATTTTAATCTTACTGATTATTGTCAGTGCCATCGTGTCTTCTGCCGAAATTTCATTGCAGGCGCGCGTCGTATTAAATTACAAAAACATGGCTAACGAAGGGAATACTAAAGCCGCTATGGTGCTCAAATTACAGGAGCAGCTGGGGCGTTATCACGGTGGTACAAATCGGCTTAAACATGGCTGCCGTCTTGCGGGTCAATGGCGAAGCGACTATTAGCGTGCATTTGCATGCGTTTCTGCAACAATATACCGATGCGCCTTGCTGACAGTGCCGCCTCTTGGCTACAGCCTTTATCATCGTCACCGCTTCGTTCATTTTATTAGCAGATTTAATGCCGAAACGCCTTGCATTAATCAATCCGACGTGGTGGCATTACGCACCGTCGCATTATGCAACCGTGCATCATCCTATTAAAACCGATTGTGTGGATTTTTGATTCGTTGGCGAATGTGATGTTCCGCCTATTCAGAATTTCTACCGTACGTGTTGAAAGCATGACATCAGAAGATATTGTCGCTGTCGTAGATGCGGGCGCAGAAGCCGGTGTGTTAAAAGCTACAGGAACATTATTTAATCGAAAACATCTTCGATATGCAGCAACGCAAGGTCACCTCAACCATGACCACGCAGTGAAAAACATCATTTTTAGACTGCACTTTCACCCGTCAACAAGTGCTGGACACGTTAACGAAAAACCTCATTCCAAATTATTGATTTGCGATCAGGCTTGATCATATTTTAGGGTATGTGGAGTCCCACAGTTTGTTGACCTTGTTTTTAAAAAGAAGAACAGGTGTATTATCCGACAACCGCTTATTGCGCAAGTTGTTGTACGTGCCGGACACGCTGTCTTTATATGAAGTGTTGGAGCTGTTTTAAATCCACCGGTGAAGATTTCGCCAGTTATCGTCAACGAATACAAGTTAGGTCGTAGGGATTGCGACCTAAAACGATGTGATGAGTATTGTGATGGGCGAATTGGTTTCCAGTGAAGAAGAACAAATTATTCGACGCGTGATGAAGATTCTTGGCTGATTGATGGCGCCACACCGTTGGAAGATGTTAAACGCGCTTTGATATTGAAGCCTTTCCGCATGACGAAAACTACGAAACTATCGCGGGTTTTATGATGTATATGCTACGCAAAACTCGAAAAACGGATTTCGTATTGTACGACCGCTATAACTTTGAAATCATTGACACCGAGAATTTTAAAATTGACCAACTGATGGTGTCTTTTCGGAAAGATGTTGCGGAGAGTAATAAGGATTAAGGTTGGTAGGGCGTTTAATCCGCCCTATATCACTTTAAACAGCATTGCGCCGATGATTTTTCAGTATGCCTTTATTTTTCCTCTTTTCCTGATGTTCTAACATTTCTTTCTAAATGGAACTATCCTGATATATCTTCTTAACATCGCCCAACACATTTTTACCTTCAAAACCGACTTTTTAAGCCAATAGAGGGCTTTTTCATCATCTTTTTCCCAGTAGGTATAGCTTTACGCAAAAGTGTTTTTGTTTTTCTGCGTTTTTGTTCAGCCTCTTCGTTCTATTGCCGTTTAGGCTTGAAGGATTGGCACTTCAACAATTCTAAAATAGAGTGATGCTTTTTCGACTATTTATATAGATATTGTTATGCTAGTATTGAAATTACTTATCGCTCAATATTACGGAAATTTACGTGTAAACTTTTTCTCTATATTTTATATATATCTCAACTTCTGCCTTTGCCTTATTCCTGATGGAAACCGATTGGGCATATCATTTGCAGGGCAAAGTGAAATCGGTAAAAAGCAAAAAGCGAAGGCAACCCCGGCATTGCCGGACAATGATAGTGTGAGTTATTTAGACACTTTTTATAATGAACAAGGTTTCTTAACCCAGGAAAAAGGAACAAGGAGAGTTCTTTGATAAAGAAAATATTGATCATTCGACACTATAAATATGGATTCACAAAATCGTTTATTTGAAATTCAAATGAAATGTCACGGCATCCAACCCTGAAATGAAATCTTGAGCGCATTCTATCGTTATTTAGAAACGAAAGAGGGAAATGGAGTGATGCAATTTAGTTGAATATGGGATAACCCTGATTTTACAAAACCATATCAAGATTTATGATAAAGAAAGACGTCTTTTACGCAGTCAAGAATATGATCCGCAAAAGTAAAACGGTATCTCGTATTAAAATATGAGTATAAAGATGGAAAACTATGTAAAGTTTGCGATGTTAAAGAAAGCGGTTCAGAAAACGAATGCGAAACCTATCATTATGCCGATGACGATAGTTTTATCGCATCTTCTTCAGGTTTTGGGGGTTATCTGGTATATGTTTGACAAAAATCATCGTCTATTAAAAGGCGAAATATTTAATGGGAATAAACTCTATTGAGTGGGTGGGTAACGATGGAATATAAATTCTGACTGCACGGTAATGTGATTGAAGAAGTGGTTTATAACAAAAATGGTGTGTGAAAACGAAAATCACCTCATCAATATAAATACTATGAGTAAATCGTAATGAGGTAGAAGAATTGAAAAAGGTGCGGTCGTTTTCCAAGCATTTTTCTGCCTTTCAAAAATGTTGAATTTTTCTTTCCTCCGTAAACGGGCGAGGGGAAGAATATGAAAACAATCTCCAACCACCGCACTTTTATACAAATATTATTTCTTTTTCAGCAAAAACCAAAAATCGACAATCGTAAGGATTTTCGTTCATCGGCAGGACGGTATTGTTCAAATTCAATCGACCAGTCATTCAATCGATTTGCGGAAAGAAAGTATCGCCCTCCAATTCCGTTTGAATTTCGGTGAGATAAAGACGATCGGCTTGCGGTAAATATTGTTTGAAAAAGCTGTCCGCCACCAATCAACATAATTTCCTCAGAATCACGGGCAAAACCACCGCGCACTTTTTCCAAACTCGCTTTCCACACAACGCCCTCGTGCCATAAACGGTTGGCGTGAAAAGCACGATATTTGTGCGTTTCGGTAAGGCGACCAATGCTTCAAGGTTTTTGCGCCCCATGATCACCGGCTTACCGGTCGTGTTTTGACGAAACCAAGCTAGGTCTGCAGGCAAATGCCACGGCATTTGGTTATCTTTACCGATAACATGATTTTTTCGTCATGGCGACAATAGGCTTAAAATTCATGTATTTTCCTGGTTATTTAATGGCTTAACGTGCGGTTACTATACCACAGGTTTTTCCGCGATAGAACAACAGCCCGGCAATGCTAACCCGAAAACCAATGCACCAAGAATAAAGGTGGTATTGATAAAGGAATTGATCATCTGTGCAAACACAGTCAGAAAAACCGTAATGGTGAATCTGCACAATCGCAATCATGGCTTTGTGACGCAGTACGCCGGGGAATCATTGGAATAATTGCGCCACGGTGAAGACTTTCGGTGTGCCAAATAACGATGGGAAAGGTGAACCCTGATAAAACCAATCAACGCAGCACCAACCAGCGTGGAAAAATAATCGGCATATCCCAATGGAGCAACAAGGTACGGGTTATATGCCCTAACGCGCCAAGCATCGCGCAATATTTCAACGCTTTAGCCGGCACATTGAACAATAACAGCGTGCAAAGCCCACGGCAGGAATTGCCGCAAAGAACATATCATCGAGTAACCAAAATAACCAATCCATCTTAGTTCCCCCAAGTGGTAATGTCCAGCACGCTGAGCGCAAAGACAATGCCCAAACACGCCCCAAAGGTGAGAATGGTCGCTACCGCCCAACGACTAATCCTCACGTTAACGTAGCCTTTAAAAATATCCGCCAGTGAATTGATTAACGGGAATCCCGGCACCAACAATAAAGCACTAGACGCCAAGGCAATTTGCGGATCATTGCCGATTTGATATTTCAAACTCACGCTCTGCAATCAACGACGCCACAAAGGCTGTAATGCAAAAACAATCATGGGATTGTAATGGCGTTTCGATAATTCCTGCCGACATACATCGCCACAGAGGCAGCCAAGAAAGTGATAAGACCAATAATGCATCGCCTCCAGATAAATGCGAAAAGGAGGCACAAGATAACCCCACCATCAAGACAACAAAATAACGGTTATATTTTTAATGGTTTGAGGTGGTCTAGTTTTTCTTCACCAGATGTAAATCGTATATACGCATGTTCCGCAGAAATAATAATTCGCTGAACATCTGTGACCATTTGCATATTAATGCCTTTGTCAGCACTTTTACGGGTCGTCGTAATGCAATGTCCGTTGGTGAGCGTGGTAAGAATCACTGCATTGGCGGTTAATGCACATTCCACGCTGGCAACTCCAAGCGCAACACCAAGTCGTTGCGTCATTTGCACGACCATCGCACTTTCAACGCCATGTTGTAATAACAACAATGCCGTTTCTACGCATACACGGGTTACCTCCGTTGGTATTCCGGAGTAATCTGTTGAACTTTCATTATACTTTTTACCTAAATTAACTGTGCCGCCTCATTATAAAACTTTCTAAAAGGAACAACAGTATTTCATCTGGCCCCATCAAAGTGCGGTGAATTTTCCTGATAAATTTAATGCTTTTTGCCATGCTTAATGCTAACTCTAAACGCATTTTTGACAAGGAGTCAGTATGCAACAGAATAACAAAACCATTGTGGTGAAATTCAGCACCAGTACTCAACCCAAGGCACACCAAAATTAAATTTAGTACATGATGGAAATCGTCCGTCAGTTGCGCACACTACATCGCGCCGGCTTTCGTTTGCGATCGTCACCAGGCGCCATTGCCGCCGGTCGGCATTATTTAAATCACCCGCAATTACCGCCTACTGTGGCATCCAAAGCAATTATTGGCGGCAGTGGGTCAAAGCCAGCTGATTCAAACGTGGGAAAAACTCTTTGCCATTTATGATATTCATATCGGGCAAATGTTATTAACCCGTGCGGATATTGAAGATCGCGAACGGTTTCTCAATGCACGCGATACATTGCATGCATTATTAGATAATCACATTATCCCTGTTATCAATGAAAATGCGATGCCGTTGCTACAGCAGAAATTAAAAGTCGGTGATAACGACAATTTATCCGCCTTAGTGGCGATTTTAGTCAAGCGAACAGCTCTATTTATTGACTGATCAACAAGGCTTGTTTGACAGCGATCCGCGTAAAAACCCACAAGCAAAATTGATTCCGGTCGTGAGAAAATCACTGATCATATTCGTTCTATCGCGGGCGGTAGCAGTACGAATTTAGGTACCGGTGGCATGTCCACCAAAATCACCGCAGCAGATGTCGCCACCCGTTCTGGCATTGAAACCATTATTGCGCCGGGTAATCAACCTAACGTCATCGTCGATTTAGCATACGATCGCTTCACGTCGGCACTAAATTCACGGTACAGGCGGATCGATTGAAAAGTCGCAGCAATGGCTCTTGCCGCCCCAGCAGGCGGCGTGTAACGATTGATGATGGCGCGCAAAGTGCGGTGTTAATTCAGCACAAACCTTACCGCCGGCGGGTATCGTTGATGTGAGCGGGGCGTTTCCTCTCGTGGTGAAGTCGTGCATTCGTAACTCGCAAGGCAAAAGATATTGCTCTCGGCATGCCGCGTTATAACAGCGATGCACTGAATTAATCAAAGGCAAACAGTCTCATGATATTGAACAACTGCTTGGTTATGAATATGGCGCCGTCGCCATTCATCGAGATGATATGATTGTACTATAAGAAAATAGCCTCAGAAATCACTGTACTGTTTTATATTAAACAGTATAGCATAAAAGAAATGAGGCTTATTGCCCTATTCCTCTTTTACAATCTTCTTGCCATAAACTTTACGGTATCATATCCTATCCCCATAAAAATCTGCACCTTAATCCGTTAATTTTCATCAACTCTAAGATGCAGATTTATTTCTATAGCTTTAAGCTTAATGGATGAGATGAAGCTTATACTTCATACCTGCTTGTACACTGGTTTTCTGGAAGTCTTGCTGACCAAAAATTGATAAGCTCCACGTAACCAGACATCCACATTTTTAGACGCTTTTATGCTCGAAGCCAACTTTGACCTCTCCGGAGATTTTTCACACCACCTTGTCTCTACTTTTTAGTTGAACCACACAGTTACCTGATATGGTTTTTCTGTTGTTTAACCAGTTAAATTCAATAAATGGTTGCCATACTTTCTCTGCATTTGGCGTTTTATTGTTCATAAAGGCTTTAACACCCACACGAGTTCTAAGGTTTTCACCACGACCAGCGACAGATACCTTACCATCTTTGAGATATCAAAGGCATCAACGTTTGTATAAGGAATTGAACTTTCGGTTGAATGAAGTAGTTATATACATCTTTACCTTCAAACTTGCTTTGTATAACCAGCTTCAACGGATGCAGTAACACCAGTTAAATCATAATGATTAGTTGATTTTAGAACCTGTTACTGTTCCTTTGAACTCGTTCCATAATACCCAACCATCTAAAATGTAACCCAGTTTGTCTTTATTATTAGCATACATTGCTGGCATATACACCTAAATTAAAAGCCAGTGAGCTCACCATTCTGCTGAGTAGCCGGTTACCGCATTGTTTGTGGTTGAATTTGCTCGTCCATAACCGCCCATCACACCAACTAAGTACATATTCTCATTTTTATCTGACCATCTTCCGATGTCTGGAACCTAATTGAATTGTACGGATTGTGTAGTTTGTTAGTTAAGTGACCACGATCATCTTCAAAACGCGCACTCATCATAACGAACTTCGCCCAAACTGATACCATTTTACCTTCTCGAAGCTTTAGTTACCCGTAAAGCTTGGCTCACCTAAAACGATCGGGCGCAACTTCAAATCAAACATGGTATTTGCCGCGACCAAGTTAGATAAGTAAGAACCGACTTCTGGTTTTGAGTACTGCCTTTGCTGCCGAAGTACCAGTCACTTTTCTTCACTAAAACGATGGTCAGCACCCGCCGATAAACGATCGTTTAAGGCAAACTCAGCATCAGACTTACCGTTACTTCTAGCAACTTTTGATGCATCCTTAGTCTCTTCACCAGTACCGGCACATATCATTTACTTTTGATAATGCTCTCACCTGCTAGTGTTACCATTTACAACCAGTTTATTAAAATGGAGAATCATCACCACCAAGGTTACCATTAAATACAAGACTACTTGTATCCCGCCCACGTAACAGCTAACAGTAATCTGATGAACTATCTACAACATGAACTAAGCGAAGTTACCAACATGGAAAGTCCCGTTATTATCCACTTTGCCTTCCAAGGTAGCGTTATTGAGACCAATTAATGTGGCATTCCTTTCACATTGACAAGAGTGCTACTTCACGGTATCACCTGCACCATTGAAGATTAAACTACCTTCATTTAGGTGGTTTTACATAGTACCGATTTGTTTATCGTTCATTGTTAAGGTGCCTGCTCCATTTTTGTTCACAGCACCTGAAGTATCATCAGCATCACTGGTGATAACACGATTTGTTAACTCTCCATCTGTTGCAAGCGTTACATCTAATACACCATCGTTATTAACTTTAACAGCGCCTTTACCAAGATTATCAAGTTTATTGACTTTCACTTGGGCCTGCTTGTTATCGTCGTTACCGATAGTAATATCCGCTGACAACTCTGTATTAGAACTATTTACCGTCAAGGTGTTATCTCAACTCTAATGTTACCTTCACCAGTTAAAAGCACCATCTACAACTGAGTCAGTCTCACCCGCAATCGTTAAGTCACCACCGTTCACATTTGCTGTGGGAATCAGCTTTTCGTATTTAACGCACCAACAGTTTGAGTCTTACTACTTTAGAGTTAAAAGGTTGTACCACCAGCAAGATTCAGTTCTTTTGTCTTACCTAAGGCATTATCTGAACCTGCTTTTAACGTCGCACTGTCTTTAACCATAGTTTTGCCACGATAATCGTTCTCTGAATTATTGAGAGTTACTTCACCAGAGCCAACAATTTGTAAATCACCTCTGTTTTGCTGCCATCATCATTCACAAAGCCAGTTAATTTAGCGGTTAACTCTTTTTGCTTTATCAGTTTTGCAGAAGATGAATCAGTTTTAATAGTAAGTTCTCTAAAGTAATTTTTAATTGAACTTCTTTTAACGTATGTTCAATGTTTAAAACCCGAAGTATCTGTGGTTAATTTTGCATCATAGACTGCTCTAGCTACTTTTTTCAGCATTTTCGAATTCAGTCCACATTCATTGTCTCTTTTTGCAGGATTTTCCATCTGCATCAAGCATAGTAATGTTTGGATCTTACCTTCAGAATCTTAGTAACACCTTCAATATTTGTTGCTTTAATTAAGCGAGTTTCATGGAGCCATTGTCATCTTGTTCTAATAATGGGAATCACCACCGACAAAACCAGACTCATCTTGTACAACGTTTACTTTGACCTTACTGTTACTTTCTATCTTCAGAGTATCCGCTATATTATTATGTAGGTTTTGGTTCTTCCGCAGAGCCAAGATTCACTTCACCAAAGTCGACTCAGTCACCATCTAAGGTTAAAGCGCTCATGGTTTGTGATACTTTGGAACTAGTCGCCTTTCTTCAGCATCGCCTACAGTTGCAGTACTATGCTAATTTCAGTGTAGCATGTGTCAATGCATCTGTATTATCGCCTCACAAATTGAGTTTCCGCATTAGTAAGCTCAACTTCACCTCAAAGGTACCTCCAGTGTTTGTACCCGATTTAAAAGCCAACTTCAGTTTGTCCTGCTTAGTCTGATCTCCGTGAAATGATACTCTACCTGTACCCGTCAATTTATCCCGCAATCTCAACTGCACGCTTCGCTGCAGCAAGCGCTACATTAACTGGAGATTTCCTTAATTTCAACATCGCTCTGTACCTGCTGTCAAACCTTATTCGCGCAACTTTAGCTTTAGCTAGTGTCATCTTTACCCACTGTTACCTTGGCAGTCAGACCAGTGTTACTACCATTTACCGTTAATCATTAGCTGCAACAGTGATTTTCACCTGCACCTGTTAAAGCGCCATTCGCGACTGAGTCAGTTCTACCCTGCGTTGCAATTACCACCGTTCTACATTTGCTGTGGAGCCAGCCGCCGTATTTTAACGCGCCAACAGTTTGAGTCTTACCATTTAAGTCAAAGGTTGTACCACCAGCAAGATTCAGCTCTGTATTGCCTAAAGCATTATCTGAACCTGCTTAATTTCGCACTCTCTTAACTAAGGGTTTTACCGTGGTAATCATTGTCCTTATTATTCAAAGGTTACTTGCCTGAACCAACAATTTGTAAATCACCCTCAGTCTTAGTATTGTCTCCATTGTCAAAGTCAGTTACTGGAACTTTTTAAATCAGCATCAGCACCTGATTTACCTGTTGCATCTAATTTCACGCACGCCCTGACCTTTAACCAACTTATTAGCTAGACCCAAACTTAAATCCAAGCCTTTTATCTGTACTTACGGATAAATCCTGTGCGTCAGAGGCACGAGACAACATCCTTACCATCTTGTTTTGAACCATTAATTTGGTCGGATTTGGCAAGTCATTACCATCTTTTATCTACTAAAAGATGATGCCTGCGTCCACCGTAATATCATTAGCTGACTGAACTAAACGAGACTTCATCGCATCGTGTCTTGTTCCATCAAGGACAGGTTACCTGAACCAACTGCAGCAGCAATCTCAACCTGAACTTCTGCTATCTAACTTTAGATTCAACGGTATTAATGTGATGATTCTGCTGCTGATGCGATGCTGTAGTCGACCTATTTTAAGCTCACATTTTGAGAGTTGAGTACCGCCATTAAAGCTCACAGCGCTTTACATTTATTGAGTTCCCTCTGACCCACGTGACGTCCAATGCATCTCAGGTACTGCTTTGCACTGTGTCAAATGCATCTGTATTATCGCTAGCTAAATTGATGATTTCGCATGAGTAAGCTCAACTTCACCCTCAAAGGTATCCTCCAGTGTTTGTACCCGCTTTAAAGCCAAACTTCAGTTTGTCCTGCGTTAGTCTTATCTCCGTTGAAATGATGCTCCTGTGCTAGTCAATTTATTCGCAATCTCAGCCGCACTTTCATCCGGCAAGCGCCATAACTTGAGTTTCGCTTTAATTTCAACATCGCCTGTACCTAAGCTGTCCCTATTCGCTAACTTTAGCTTCTACAGTGTCATCTTTTACCCACTGTTGCATTCGCCGTCAGACCAGTATTGCTACCATTTCCGCTAACGTCTTATCCTCAAACAGTACCTGCCTGCACCTGTTGAAAGCACCATTCACGACTGAATCAGCTTCTACACTGCGAGCGTTAAAGTTACCACCGTTCGCATTGTCGCAGAACCAGCCGCCGTATTTTAACGCGCCAACAGTTTGAGTCTTACCATTTAAGTTAAAAGTTTACCACCAGCAGATTTAGCTCTTGTATTGCCTGAGCATTATTTGAACCTGCTAATTTCGCACTCTCTTTAACTGAGGGTTTTACCGTGGTAATCATTGCCCTTATTATTCAAGGTTACTTGCCTGAACAACAATTTGTAAATCACCCTCAAGTCTTAGTATTGTCTCCATTGTCAAAAGTCAGTTACTTGAACTTTTAACTCAGCATCAGCATCTGATTTACCTGTTGCATCTAATTTCAATGCATGTCATCGCCCTGACCTTTAACAACTTTAGCTAGACCTAAACTTAACAAGCCTATCTGTACTTACAGATAAATCCTGTGCTGTCAGAGGCACGAGACAACATAACTTACCATCTTGTTTTAACCATTAATTTGGTCGGATTTGGCAAGTCATTACCATCTTTATCTACTAAAAGAGATACATGCAAGCCACCAGTAATATCATTAGCTGACTGAACTCAAACGAGACTTCATCGCATCGTTAATCTTGTTCCATCAAGGATAAAGCTAGCTGACCAATCCATTGCTCGTGCAGCCTCTACCTGAACTTACCTGAACCGCAACTTTAGATCTGTACAGAAATGTTGTTCGCTGCTAGCCAATTCTGTAGTCTGTTCTGTTCTTAAGCCCACATTTTTGAGAGTTAGCTGTACCGCCACTAAGGTCAAGCGCTGAATTTGTTGAGTTCCCTCACCAAACGCATGCAACGTCTTGTCTGAGAGTTTTGGTTTTGGTACCTGTTAAATGCATCTGTATTATCGCCAGCTGAAATTACGAGTTTCGCATGAGTAAGCTCAACTTCACCCTCAAAGGAAGGTACCTCCAGTGTTTGTACCCGCTTTCGAAAGCCAACTTCAAGTTTGTCCTGCGTTAGGTCTTATCTCCGTTGAAATGATGTCACCTGCGCCAGTCAATTTATTCGCAATTCTCAGTCCGCACTTTCTTCGCTGCAGCAAGCGCTACATTAACTTGAGATTTCTGCTGAGTACTCAAACATCGCCTGCACTCTAAGCTGTCGACCTTATTCGCTTCAACTTTAGCTTCTACAGTGTCATCTTTTACCCACTAAGTTGCATTCGCTTACGTCAGACCCAGTATTGCTACCATTTGCGCTAACGTCTTATCCTCACACGTGCGTGCCTGCACCTGTTGAAAGCACCATCTCACGACTGAATCAGCGCTACACCGCAAAGCGTTAAAGTTACCACCGTTCACATGTAGCTGTAGAACCACAGCCGCCGTATTTAACGCGCCAACGGTTTGAGTCTTACCATTTAAGTTAAAGGTTGTACGCAGCAAGATTTAGCAAACTTTGTATTGCCTGACAGTATTTGAACCTGCTTTTAATGTCGCACTCCCTTTCAACGAAGGTTTTACCGTGGTAATCATTGCCCTCATTATTCAAGGTTACTTCGCCTGAACCAACAATTTGTAAATCACCTTCAAGTCTTAGTATTGTTCCATTGACAAAGTCAGTTACTTTAGCTAACTCAGCGGCTAAACCTGCTTTTATTTGTACCATCTAGTTTTAGACCTTTTTATCTTTTCTTTTAAGCTCAACGGTATCAATGCCATAACGCAAATACAAGCCATTGCCTAAATCGCCTTTGAGTAGTTAATTTGCTTTCATAAGACACTCGAGCAACCTGGTTATTACCATCTTGATTGATGTCAGTTTTAATTGAAGCTGGAATTTCATTACCATTTTTATCTACTAAGCCAAGATCATCTACATTACCAGTCACTGCATTTTTCTGAAGAAGCTAATTGAGACATCATTCCAGCGTCATCTTGTTCCATTAGCGGTTTGCCTATTCGCCATTGTCTCTGGAGATTCTGAGATCGACACGAACCTTTCCTGCTCCTAAGTGCAGATCTGTTGTTTTAACATGGTTTGCAGATTTGGAGGCTGGGTCAGTCAGCTAACATTACCGAAATCCACTAAACCACCGTTAAAAATTCAATTTACGGATCGCGATCACCAGACTGAACTTTGACTTCACTGTTATCAGACGCTTTTCAATTCTGCATTGGTTAATGCATCAGTATTCGCATTACCTAAAGTTAAAGATTCGCATTTTTGATTTTCAACCATGCCTCAAAATGCCCCACCGAATTGCGATTTCCTGTAAAGTTTAAGTCATTGCGGGTAGTGTCATTATCTTTGTCTCCGTTAAATAAGAACGTACCTTTCCTGTGAGTTTAGCATCCACATTTGCTGCGCTATTTTTGTTGTACATCAACTTTGCTATCGGCATCCTTGATATTATATCTCGTTGTACCGGTTAACGAGATTCTTATTAAGAGTAAGTGTGGAACTGTCAGCAACACTCACTTTCTCAATATTGCTGATTGTATCAGCCTTATTGATGGTGAAATCAGATTGCTGCGCAAATTGAACAGTATCATTTCCGTCACCACCATCAAGTTTGGCGAACCGTCTGGTTTGGGTGTCATCATCAGCACCGGTTACTTTATTCACGTTGAATGTATCATTACCATCCCCGTTTTGAATAATTCACCTTTTGAGCCATCAGCAAGTGTTACTGTATTGCCCGTACCATCTGGATTTTTACCTAACAATTCCACTGTATTGTTAATCTCACCATTATTAGTGAAATTCAATGCACTTCTATCAGCACCTTGTTTTAGAGCAAACTTGAGTCTCATCTTTTCTGCAGTAAAAGTATCATTATTAAATGTACCGGAAAGTAATTGTCCTTCATTAGTAAAGTTCTTCACATTGTTATTTAATGAAACAATTGGTTTTGAACTTGCAGATTGTAATCGACCACTTTGTTTCACATTTTCAGAGGTTCCATCAACAATCAATGCAGAATTTCCATTAGCATCCATTACATTTACATCTAGCACTAGTTACAACGTCTTTAGTACTATGAACGTCAATACCTTTCCTGCTGCACCACGAACGTTGATAACTAAACATTTTTCAAAGCCTGTATTTTGAATAGCAACGTCTGTATCTCCCTCGAAGCACCGGTATCTTTTGTTAATCTTTTCAAACTTAATACCTGTACCTGAACCTGTTACGTATAATAACACCATCTGGTCTTTTTCAGGAGAGAGAAGCCCACGCCAGAATGAATACCAACACCATCCTCTACCTTAATAGTTGCATCATTAATAAACTGGATATTATCTAAAGCAGAACGGTTTTTCAATACCATTACCGCCCCAGCGACTTCAATATTTGAACCATCAATAACGACTTTGCTTGCGCCATCCACTAATACACCGTGCGCACCACCTTCAGCTTTGTTAAGCCCGCACCAGTTAATTTTAGATTTGATTGATCCTTTATGGTATGCAGCTCCAGGAGTTGCTGTATTTCCAGTACCTAGCGCCCATACAATAGGTGTATGTTGCTTGTGTACTGTTGATTTCTACTTCAGAAGCATTTCCGCTACTTCAATTGCATTATTCTTTACTTTAATAAAAGAATTTTCATTATTAACGAGCTTACCGCCATCAACAACCTTCACACCAACGTTATTGTTAGAATTTCCAGTAAAATCAATATTACCTGAATGAGACAACACACCGTTATTACTAAGTAACCGGTGCTATTTGTCGCTTTTAAAAGAGCTCGCATTCAAAATAGCCGCACTCTCTAAAATAGATTTTGCTGTGGAATGTACTCCCGTTAAGACTGTTAGGTGCTTCTTTTTCCATTCAAATCGTAGTACTTACCATCGATCTCGCCAATGTAGCACTCGTCACCCTCTACACTAAATTTTGTTGAATCTGTAATTTTTGCGTTTGCACCACCTTGTACAGCAACACCTTTTGCATTTTTCCCACTTACTTTTAGTTCAATATTAGAGAGATCTGCTTGAGTTTGCCAAGATTCTTTATCGTGTTTAGTCAGTCAACCACTAGTAACAAGCATTAACGTGGGAATTTTTACTATTGTTAGAATCAAATGAAGATGGTTTATGTGTTCCCCTAGCGTATTAGAGTAAATTGAGAACCACGTTCAATACGCATTAATACGGAATTCTCACCTTCACTTGAATATCTTTTGTACTGTTATATTCAATAGCTGGTTTTGAGTTAGGCGTTGACGTAATGCCCGATATCAAAAAATCCAATTTGATCTTTCTTATCATTACTAAAAGTCACCCCGGCTTGATCATTAACGATGACTCGACCTTGGTCACGCACATGCACACCAATCCCTCGATTTGAGTTGATGTTAACCACAGCGCTATCTTTCATCGTAATTTTGAGAGCCTTCATTCTCCGATTGCAAACCGATGTTTACTAGAGCTGCATCTCCAACATCCTTAGAATCTAGATTCACGGTACCACTAAAGGTAACTTGTCCGTTGTCTTGCGCCAAAACCTGCTCTACTACCACTATCTTTTTAATGTGATTGTCCCTGCAATATCTAGCCGTTGAACCTTCATCCACTAGGACAGCAGTATTATTATTTCCTACCTCAGGGTCTAACTTTAACTTGATTACTACCTTCAGCCGGATCAGTTGTAACAGGGGTAAGTTCTTCTTTATTTAATACAATTTCGCTGAAGTGGGCAACATAATGACCACCTTTTTCTACATTTACCACTGTTGCACGAGTTTGATTTCCGGCTAAATAAATTTTGCTATTGTCGTCAGTACTGAAGGTGGAAGGCTTATTATTGCCATCTTTACCGTTTACATTAATTGCTTTATAGTCATCAGCTTTCTCAGAAACTACAATTCTTTTGGATCAGTCGGAGTTGCTCCATCTTTTGCTTATAACCAATATAGATATGTCCCTTATTGGTTGCCTTGAGCTCACTTTCTAGTTTGATAATATCTTTCGACCTTCACTTACGAGGTCTGCCGCATTTGTCCCAGTAGCTCCATTTACTGCATTGATAGAACCGCTAACCACCCCTTCATTAGTAAAACTTGCAGTATCGCCATTAGCAACAACCACGCCTTTAATCGTAGCACCTGAATCATTTTTAATCGTTGAACCATTTTTTACTGTTACAAAACCTGCTACTGTTGAGCCTGCTTTTATTAGTAACCTTGGCATTTTTCACCCGCAGCAATTGAACCGGAAACAGCACCATCATTAGTCACTTCACTACCATCACCTACATCAATATTTCCAGCCGTAGCACCGCTCTTATTATCAACTTTGACCTTCTTACCGGTAATATTCGACATTTTACCTTCATTGCATAGAACCATTAGCCATATAAGTATGACCGGTAATTCTCACCTTTATTATTTAGGGTATTTGTTTTTTACCTGCATCGCTCTCAGCAACAACAATTGCACCATCAACCTTTCCCGGTGTTAGCCACGTTGACGTTGGCATTTTTCACTTTTATTGTTGCTGTACTATTTTCTGTAGCACTTGTTGCTTGATTACCTTCAATCGTTCCATTGATGTTATAAGTGTTTTCTGCGTTTTTACCAGAGTTCTCAAAATCACCTTTGATCACAAAACCCTGCACTATATCCACCATCAACAGAGTTTTTAATTGTTTTTCCCCGCGATATTAACGGTTGAACCACTCCTGTGACACCAATAAAGTAGTTATCGCCAACCCCTTTTAGTACCAATATCTTTATTAACATCAGCATCAGTCACTACGATTTTTAAATTGTTCGGTGACTCCTGCTTTAGCTGCCAACTCATCTACTTCTGCGCGTTGTACATTGTACGTAATTGTATATGTACCTTTCAGTTCAACCTCATATGCTTTAGCAATTTCTGCATCATAAAGCTCTTGCATCTGGTTGGGTAGTCCAAACGAAGTTGCTGATCGCCCTCTAATTTTATTTTTCAATGTACGATTAAAAGCATTAAACGAGTTTCTATCAGTTACATTAAAAATCACCAGCAATAGTTTGAATCTTACCTTTATAGGTGACGCCGTAAAGCGTGGTTGAAGACGCTGATGTATAAGTAGGTTTCTCTTCAAATGGTAGAGACACTGAGGAACCACTATTACCAGTATAATAATTAGTGTCTGCGTTGTAGTTTAAATTTGTTCTGTCATTAACAGCAATCACACCGCCGCCCTTAGTAATTGCAGTTAAATTACCATTTTTGATCACCATTATTAACTACATCAACCGTTGTACCAGCACCATTAACATCTACAACTTTCATGTTTTCATACTGTTTATCATCGGACATTTTTCAAAGAAAGTGAATTCCAAGCTCTCTGGATCTCTTTGGCTGTTATCAATCTTTCTTTAATTCTTTTTATAACATCAAGTTGAATTGGTGAATTTGTAATAGGATCTCTGTAAGTCCAATATTTTTCTTTTTCTGTTACAACGCCCGCTGTCCGATTTACAAGTAAGCCGTTCGGATCATCGACCTTAAATTTACTATCACTGATCGCAGCCGATGCTGTTTTTAGCATTATCTAACACAGAAGTTGCTGAATTTAAAACTCCGTTTGTGCCGTATCTTTTTACTCGATTTAGCATTTTTGCATCGCGTTACGAGCATCTTCTTTTTCTTGTTGGGTAGCTGATGCATCTGCATTGACTTGTTCATAGTGAGATTTAGCTTGATTATAGGGTCGCTCAGCTTGACTAAATAAAGCTGCTTACTATCTACTTCTTTTTGAGCATCAGCAACTGCTTGATATTTCGTATTATAGAGTTCAGTAATGGAACTATTAGATTTCAAATGTATGAATCTTAACTTCCTCACCTTTCTGGGCTGATGCAAACCCTTTATCTTGACCTAAATCTAAAGTACCTGAACTGGCAATAGTAACTTTACCAACTTGATTGTCATTTGCTGCTGGTGTATATCCTTGAGGGACTCCCGTAGCATTAGCATTAGTCATTGCCGAAAGTAATAATGCAACTCCTGCTACTGCACTACCTTTCTTTGCTCCTTTAGCTAATTCAGATGCAACAGTATATAGTCCTGTAGAGCGATTTTTGACGATTTTAAAAAATTTTTGTTCATTGGGTGTACCTCAATAAAAATAGATTCACTGACGCTTGCCAGTGTAGTTAATAGGGTAAACTGAGTGTTTTTACAACTAAATCAATTTATTATACCAATAAATATATAAATATAAACATATAAATAGTGTTTTTATTTTCTTTCATTATTATAAGATCATAAATCTTATAAAAATTAACCTCTCCATTCTTCAACATTTAACTCCGACGTGCAGATTTTGGGCGGAAACTGGCAATAATTTCCGGTTTGGTATCAATATATAATCCGTTGATGAGCTGCAAGCAATACGGCACTGGCACTAAAAATCCCTTTCACCACACACATTGCCGTTTTCATCTTTCACACCTTCTAGCGTTTCTTTAATAGCCTTTGGCTGCCCCGGTAAATTTAAAAATTAAACTTTCTTTACGGATCACACCCACTGACGAGAAAGAATGGCTGCTCGGGCACAAAATGCAAACTGACTTGACGCATTTGCTCACCGAATCCCGGCATTTCACGATCCGCGACAGCAAGTGTTGCATCCGGCGTAACATCCCGTTTTTGCTACTTTTCTGTAGCCGCTGGTAGAGCACCAAATGACAATATTCTTCATCCACTAAGTTGCACAGCGTGCGCTCAATTTCCGGTTGCTCATCCGGAATCAGGCGTTCGACTACCTCAAAAAGGATCCACTAACGCCTGTTCCAACCAATTTTTAATTCCGGAATGCCTTGATCCGGATACACGCCTTGCGATGCCCGATCAGAAACAGACACCAACCCAATCTTTTTAAAAAGTGCGGTCATTTTTCTCTCATTTTTAGGGTTTGTTAAATAATAAATCCGGCTAGAAGCCGCTCTCACACAAAAGTCCTACTAAGCCCAATAATATCTCACCACATGGAAGAAAATCGGCGCAGCAAAGCAAAGGGAATCCATACGATCCAACATACCGCCATGCACTACTAATCATATTCCCCAGTCTTTTACGCCCATGCTGCGTTTCATCGCGGACATCACTAAGCCGCCTAAAAAGCCCATGAGGCAGATTAATAAGCTCATTAACACCGCTTGTACCGGGTTAAACGGCGTAAGCCAACAAAGCAAGCCTCCCAGCACACTGGCGCTGACGACACCGCCTACAAAACCTTCTACGGTTTTGGATGGCGAGAGTTTTAGCGCAATTTTGTGTTTGCTGAACAACTTGCTCCCATACATATTGCAACACATCACTGGATTGCACCACTAAAATCAAGAAAAATCATCAATAGCAGTTTTTTCTTCAAAACCTTCAATGTCTAATGTCAGGATTGCTGGAGATGGGAAATGCAGAAGACGCTGATCATCAATGCCCATTGCACTTTAGTGGAACGATCTGAAAAATGCGCCGTATCGCCCAACAAGGCGGGAAAGGATTGGCAAAAACAGGAAGCCATACACCGGAATAAAGATGGTGAACATACTGAACCAGTCAATTGCCACTAAAAAGTATTGAAGAGGCAGAATAATGTAAAAACAAGCGGCAAGTGCGAGATGATCGCCACGACGAATATAAAGCAACGATAAAAATTCACGCAATGCCATGAAAGAAATGACAAAAATAACCCGATTACGCCATAAAAACCCAATGCCGCGGCGGCAAAGATGATCAGAATCATGACCCACCAGGCATTAATTCGTGCGTTAAGATTATCAATTACCGCATGAGGGGTGGAGAAGCCGACTTTGAATTTCAATCCATAACCGATGGATGACGCAATAATTAAGGTGATGATTAACCCGCCAAACAGTTGCCATATTTCCATTATGCTTTTCCTTTTTCGGTTAAATTTAAACTTAATAATGCCTGTTCGGCACGGATTAAGAAATCGGCCTTATTTTCCTCTTCACGGTAGAAGAGCGGCTCTCCCATATATAAATCACACAACAACGGAATCGGCACTACAAAACCCTTTGGCAACACATTATGCATGTTGCTAATCCATACCGGTACAAGTTCTAATTGTGGGTTCTGCTTTGCGACGTAATACAAACCGCTTTTGAAAGGTTGTAGCGCCACATCGTCATCCATTTTACGGGTGCCTTCAGGAAAAATAATCAGAGAATGATGTTGCAAGGCATCGCTAATTTGTTCGGTAATGGCTTGCGGGTTATCGCCGCCCCGCTCAATCAGCAACATATTGAATACTTTGTATGCCAAGAAACGGCGAATCGGCCCTTTCGTCCAATAATCCGCACCGGCAACCGGGCGGGTGTTTTTGCGCACTTGATACGGCAAAGAGACCCACAACAAAATAAAATCACCGTGGCTGTTATGGTTGGCAAAATACAAACGATGTTTATCCGCGGATTGCTGTTCCACATTTTTTTGCGGACGGACACCGGTGATAAAGGAGGTGAAACGACATAAGAGAAAATCAATCAATTTGGCTAACATAATCACGCTCCTATTCATTACCCACTTCGGCTAAGCCGAACTTCACGCGTTTTACACAGGTGGCAATTAACAGAATGATGGCAATCCAAACCAGCCAATAGAGAAAATCCGGTAAAACCGGGACGAAAACATAAACCAAGCCCAACACACCGAACAAAAAAACGCCCTGATCACTTTTGCCTAACGGACCATCATAACGACGCGTTTTTTTCCTTGCACCCTGTCCAAGCACACCACAAAAATTCCGTCAATGCCGACAACCAAATGATCAAGCCGATTTGTAACGCATCAAAAGGAGAAATAAAAAGCGAAAGGTAAATATAACGCCGCATCAGACACCACATCGGTGATTTCATTTAGGTATCCGCTCAAACGGGATTTTTGGTTAAATTCACGCGCCAACATACCATCAATGGCATTGAGTGCCATGCGCACGAACAACCAAATAGGAATTAAAAATAAAAAAAGCCAGTGATAACCGGAAAAGTGCGGTCAAAATTAGCCCTAAAATAACAGAAATGGTACACGCGGTTAAGGTGACTTGATTGGCAGTCACACCACGTTGCTCCAGCTTTATCACGAGTGGACGTAACAAATTTTTGGAACTTAGGGTTTCAGATCATAAATACTCATCGCATTCTCCTTAAATATTAAAAAAAGGAAAGAGTAAAGGAATAGAAATACGCTCACCAACATGACTAAAAGAGTGAACGGCACGCCACTTTTGACAAAATCGGCAAATTTATAACTGCCGGGACTGAAAAACCATGGTATTCACCGGCGATGACACCGGCGTCATAAACGCAGCTGAAGCAGCGATACCTACCCACCATCGCAAATGGCATCGGGGACAAATTGAGTTGGTGCGCCATCGTAATGGCAATGGGTGCGATCAAAATTGCGGTAGCCGTGTTAGAAATGAATAAACCGACAACGGCAGTGAGAATAAACAGGCTAATTAAAATCCAATGTTTGCCCATGCCACCCACTAAATTCAACATGAACTCGACAATCACCGATACCCCGCCGGTTTTCTGTAACGCCAACGAAAATGGCATCATCCCGACAATCAGCACAAGGCTTGACCAGTGAATTGAATCATAGGCGCTTTTGCTATCCACGCAACGGAAATAGCCTAGCATTAAGCAAGCAATGAGAGTACCACACATTTGGAACGACACGGGTTACCATCAGCAGCACCATCACCAAAATACTCAACAACGCATAAGGCGCTTGGCTTTTGTGCCGGCACCGCACGGGTGATTTCACTCGGATAATTCAACACAAAGAAATCTTTTGCTGTGGCTACGCATTTGCTGGATGAGTTTCCAAATCGCCAATCACCAGCAATAAATCCCCGGCTTTATAGGGCGTTTCAACAAAATGCCCACCAAGCACTTCACCGTCACGCTTAATGCCCACCACGTTCAAACCGTATTTGGAACGAAAAGCTAGTTCTTCAGTCGATTTTCCGATACAGTCGGAATCCGGCACTAAAAATTAATTCCGCCATGCCAATCGAACTGGCTTGCTCGGACTGCGCGCGAATTTCCGCCCGCTCTAAATAATATTCCTGACAAAAAGGCTTTTTAAATTAAATTCAGGATCACTGCTATCCATCAATAAAATATCTTTCTCACGGACGTCTGAGGAACCCAACGCTGCAATAAATATCGGGCGAAAACGCTTCCAACGCTCAGTCACAACACATTCAAACCAAATTTAGAACGTAAATGTAATTCATCCAGATTTTTACCAATCAGCGGAGAGCCTTTTCTCACCACAAAACGCTGCGTGCGTTGTTGCAAACCATACTCATGAATCAAATCACTCATGGAACGTTTATCCATGCTGTTGGTTTCATTTTCTTTATCGGACTTTAACCAACGACGGGCAACCAGCATATAGCCGATCCCCATAAACAAAATCACCAAGCCAATAGGCGTAAAATCGAAGAATTTCAAACGCATATCGGTTTCGCGGACCAACTCGGCATTCACCACCAGGTTGGGCGCTGTCGCAATCAACGTCAACATGCCGCTGATAAGCCCGGCAACGCTCAGGGGCATCATCAAACGTTTCGGAGAGATATTCATTTGGCGGCAAATCATCAGTACCACGGGAATGAAAAATAGCAACAACCCCGTGGAACTCATGAAAGCGCCTAGCCCTGCCACAGCTAACATCATGAAAACCAATACACGTGCTTCACTGTTATGAGAAGCTTTTAACAGCCATTCACTCACTTGATACGCCACACCTGTGCGTACCAAGCCCTCCCGACAATGAACAATAAGGCAATCAGAATAATATTGGGGTCACTAAAACCGGCAAACACTTCTTGTACGGTTAAAATGCCACTGAGGCTGAACGCCAACATCACCAAAAATGGCGATGACGTCCATGCGAATGCGGTTACGAATGAAGAGAATCACGGAAGCAATAAGCAACAACAGCACCCATACCCAAGGTTCCGGACGGAAAGAATCCAGTAAGCGGGTAGAATTGGTTCATGGCGTCCTCCGTGCTAAAAATGGGCAAATGTAGGTTAAATTATAGCGATTCTAATAATTTTTTAACAGGCGCAAAGCTACGGCGATACTGTGTAAAAGTACCAAATTCAGCGATTTTTCCAAATGCAATTTCGTTGGGTAGCCTTTGTGTTGCGCAAAAGGCATATTGTGGATATTGTTGATCCAATTCGAACATTTCCTGATCCCGTGCGACTTTTGCCAAAAATAGACGCAGCGCTAATTTCCGCCACTAAAGCATCCCCTTTAATAACGGCTTGAGCAGGGTATCGACAAATTCGGCGGAATCCGATTGCCATCCACCAACACAAAGTGCGGTTGAATTTTCAAGTGTTTTACCGCCCGTTCCATAGCAAGCATGGAGGCATGCAAAATATTTAACTCGTCAATCTCGTGTGGTTCAGCCCGACCGAGCGCCCACGCGAAGGCTTTTTGCTTAATTTCTTCCGCTAACAATGCACGTTTTTCCGACAGCTTTTTAGAATCGGCAAGTCCCTCAATAGGATTGTTCGGATCCAAAATCACCGCTGCTGTCACCACCGCACCGACTAAAGCCACCGCGTCCCACTTCATCCACGCCGGCAATTGGCGCATAGCCCTGTGGGTACACAAAACTTATCCATGAAATGGCTCCAATAAATCAATCACTGCTTGGGCGGCTTGTTGATCGGCATTGCATTGGATCATTTGGTGCAACTCGGCAAAACGTTGTAATAAAACATGGCGATTTTTGCACCGCACTTTTTGTCCTCACTTAAATAGTGGGACAATTTTTCTGCCAAATTCGTCGGATTGCAGTCTTCTTTGAATTAATTCCGGCACTAACATTTCATCTGCCAGCAAAATTAGGGTAAAGAAACGTACTTAGTTTTCACCAAGCGTTTGGCTAAGAAATAGGTGAAAGGTTTCATACGATACCCCACTACCATCGGGGATTTACATAACATGGCTTCTAACGCTGCTCGTACCGAGGCGAGCAAGGTTGCCTCGGCGGCGATCATGGCTGCACGCGCATTACCATCCAATAAAAATCATGTCCAATTCCGGCGCAACGCGTTGTTTGATTTGTTCAAATTGCTGACGACGTTTTTGATTAATTAACGGCACAAGAAATTTAACATCCGGATAACGCTGATGTAGCAGTTGCGCGGTTTGCAAGAAAGGTTCACTAAGAAATTCCACTTCAGAACCACGGCTCCTACTAACATCGCGACATAACGTTGTGTTGAGTCTAAATTGAGTAATTGGCAGGCTTCCTCGCGATTCGGTTTCAATGGAATGGCATCTGCCATAGTGACCAATAAAAACGACAAGGCACATTGAAACGATCATAAAAGGCTTTTTCAAAAGGCAAAAAGGCAAGCACCAAAATTGGTTGCCGCAGCGATTTTTATACACGCGTTTTTGACGCCATGCCCACACGGACGGACTCACATAATGAATGGTTTTAATGCCCCGTTGTTTGAGCTTCAATTCTACGTCTAAGTTAAAAATCCGGCGCATCAATGCCAATGAAAATATCCGGTTTTAATGCCGATAATTGCTCAATGATACTGCGGCGAATTTTGAGTAAGCGTGGTAGATGTTTCAGCACTTCCACCAAGCCCATCACGGATAATTCTTCCATATCAAACAGGGTTTCAAATCCTTCGGCAATCATGCGTTCGCCACCAATACCGATAAATTTGGCGTTCGGGTAACGCGCTTTCAGGGCGTGAATTAAACCCGCACCGAGAATGTCACCGGAGACTTCGCCTGCGATGATTGCAATGGTTGGAGAATGATTGAGGGATATTGAATTTGGCATAGTCAAAACTCTGAAAAACGACCGCTCTTTTGGTCGTGAAAAAGAGCGGTCGGCAATGGATGAATTGATTAAAAAGGGATTAACGGATAATGCCGCGGGTGGAACGCTTAAAGAAATCCAAGAAGAAACTGATCGCTGACTCTGTGGCAGCAATTTGTTCAATTTCCGGCATCACTTCATCTAATGTTTTACCGCTACGATAAATCATTTTGTAAACGTTACGAATCGCATGCATCGTCGGTTTATCAAAACCGCGACGTTTTAACCCTTCAATGTTCACGCCGAACGGTTGCGCATGGTTGCCTTGCGCCATGACATATGGAGGCACATCTTGGCTGACCATGGAGCCGCCGCCCAACATCACATGAGCACCTACGACAACGAATTGGTGAATCGCAGACATTCCGCCGACAATGACGAAATCGTCCAATTCCACGTGCCCGGCGAGGGTGGCGTTATTGGCTAAAATACAGCGGTTTTTAATCACGCAGTCATGTGCAATATGGACGTTAATCATGAATAAGTTGTCATCACCGATTTTCGTCACACCGCCACCTTGTACTGTACCACGATGAATGGTAACACTTTCACGAATACGGTTACGGTTACCGATCACAACGCGTGTCGGCTCACCTTGATATTTAAGATCTTGGTTCACCTCACCGATGCTGGCGAATTGATAAATTTCATTATCTTCACCGATGCGTGTATGCCCATTAATCACAACATGGGAATGAACGATGGTGCCTTTACCGATCTCAACGTCTTTACCGATAATCGTAAACGGGCCGATAACCACGTTTTCACCAATTTTGGCACCTTCTTCAACAATGGCTGCGGATGAACTCTTTGGCTGTTGGGTGAATCATATTTATCCCCTTGTCTGAATTATGCTACGCGACGAGCACACATTAGTTTCGCTTCACAGGCCACTTCACCATCAACGGTTGCTGTAGCGGTAAAGGCAGTAATACCACGACGTTCTTTAATCACTTCAACGTGTAATACCATTTGATCGCCAGGAACAATCGGACGCTTAAAGCGGGCTTCATCAACACCGGCGAAATAGAAAATCTCACCACCGGCTAACTCATGGGTTTTGAAAGCTAAAGATACCCATAGCCTGCGCCATGGCTTCAAGAATTAACACGCCCGGTAAAATGGGATTTCCCGGGAAATGACTGGTAAAAACAAGGCTCATTCACACTGATATTTTTAATCGCAGTCAACCATTTGCCTTCTTCAAAAATTGATCACGCGATCCACTAATAAAAATGGATAACGATGTGGCAATAACTGCATAATTTCGTGAGATTCGATAATTCTTGAGGTTTGTTCAGTCACGGGATTACCTTTCAATATTAAATAAGAAACAAAAATACGCGTTAAATTATACGTTATTTAACGCATCAACACAAAATGAACGAAACATCACTCATCTGATTTCAGTTTTTTCTCAAGGGCTTTAATGCGTTTATTTAAACCATCAATGCCAAGTGTCAATGCCGCTGTTTTTCGCCACTCTTTATTGGTTTGGAGCGGAATACCGGAAGAATACACACCCGGTTCGGTAATCGGACGCATGACCATTCCCATGCCGGTAACGGTCACTTGATCACAGATTTCCATATGCCCGTTAATCACGCTCGCGCCGCCAATTAAACAATAACGTCCCACGGTTAAACTGCCTGCCATAATCACCCCGCCGGCAACCGCGGTCCCCGTGCCGATATGCACGTTATGGGCAATCTGACAAAGGTTGTCGATAATCACGTTATCTTCAATCACGGTTTGCATCTAATGCGCCACGGTCAATACAGGTACAAGCACCAATTTCCACGTGATTGCCAATAATCACTTGTCCTACTTGTGGGATTTTAATCCATTTACCGCGTTCATTGGCATAACCAAAACCATCGCTACCAATGACAGCGCCGGATTGAATCAAGCAATGCTGGTACCAATTTCGACATCATGATATACAGACACATTCGCCCAAAGTTGGGTATGTGCGCCAATTTTAGTATTTTTACCAATAAAGCAATTTGCACCAATTACTACGTTATCGCCAAGCACAACACCGGATTCAATAACGCTGTTTGCACCGATAGAAACATTTTCACCCTAACAAAACATCGTCAGAAATAACCGCACTTTTTTGCGATTCCGCTTGCCGCTTTTGGGGTGGTATCCATATATTGTGCTAATTTTGCATAGGCAACATAAGGCTCCTTCACAATAAGCAAATTACTTTCCGGTGAACAAAATTCCACATCCGCTTCGGACACCACCAAAATACCCGCCTTTTGAATATGCCAGTTTTTCACGGAATTTGGCATTAGAAATAAAATGTTAGCTGATGTTTTTCTGCTTTATCTAAGGGAGCGATATTACTCACAACAACATCGGCGTTACCACGAATGGTAGCGCCGATTTGTTGTGCTAATTCCAAGAGGAATAGGTCTTCATTATTTAGCCTGTGTAGGAATTGCTTTTAATACATCTTCTGTGATGTTTTTACCGTCAACTGCAAAAACAACGGAACGATCATCAAGCACTAAAGTGTAATTTTTGTTTCGCTACGTTATTCGTGGCGGTTTGAATGCTTTGCAATCATTTTTGTTGTTTCTTCATTTTCACGTTTTGCATAACTTTCTTGGAAAGCTTTTTGCTTTTTTTGGTCATGCTCAGTAATTAATTTATTAATAGCGTCTTGTTCATCATTAGCAAATTTATTAATTTCATCTTCGCGTTTTTGATGTCTGCAGAACGTAATTTTAGGTGCGTCTTTCTGTAAAGCCGCCACTTTTTGCTTCAACTTTCTTTTGAACATCCGCAATTTTTGCATCAATCTGTTTTTTTGTTTTCTGCTAATTTATCCGCAGTTGGTTTGAATTCTGCCTCTAATTTTTCAGCAACAACTTTACGATCCGGATGATTCTGGAAAAGGTAATCTGCGCTTACAAAAAGCGATATTTTCTTCTGCCATTGCTAAAGAAGAAGTGAATGCTAAAGCTAAAAGAAAGTGCGGTTAATTTTACAGTTTTTCATTTTTTTATTTTTCCTTTTTAGTAAGTTAAACATTAATTCGTCTGTGCCAATGTCTTGGCACAGATATCTCTTTTATATCAATTCGATTAGACTGTTCTGTTTAGAACGATCCACCAATACTGAACTGGAATTGTTCAATATCATCGTTTTTCATATTTCTTGATTGGCTTAGCATAAGAGAATACTAACGTACCAATCGGAGACTGCCATTGGAATGAAATACCGGCAGAAGCGCGAACACGAGAAGGATCGCCATAATCAGGTAAATTACTATTAAACTTACCTTTCTCTGATTTCCAGTGAGTATCCCATACGCTCGCTGCATCAACAAAGAATGAGGTACGAACAGAATTTTTGATTTTTCTCTGCAACAAACGGCGTTGGTACAATTAATTCCACACTGGCAGTACTATCGCATTACCGCCAACCACATCACCATTTAACTTATCGTCATTATAACAGCTAGGGGTTGTACTCACGCCACGACAAGCCGCTGAGATTGGCGTTTTAGCATAAATCGCTTGTGGACCAATCGCACCATAAGAAAAGCCGCGTAAACTGCCAATACCACCTGCTGTATAAGTTTGATAGAACGGTAAACGTTTACCACCGAAACCATCCGCATAAGATGCCCCTAAACGTCCAGACAATACCCATGTCTGATCACGGTTAAGCGGGTAGAATCCTGAACATCGGCATTGAGTCGATAGTATTTATTATCAGAACCAGGGAATCGTAACCTTACCACCGATAGATGCTTTAACCCCTTTTGGTTGGTAAGAAACCACGGTTCAAACTGTTATAATTCCAACCGAATGAAACATCATAATCGTGAGATTTGAACACCCAGTCATCAAAGTTCATAGAGGCTAAATACAAAGCACGATTATATTCAGGTGTAATATTTTTAATTTGTTATAGGCGTAACCAACACCAAGATAGTAGGCATTGTTTTTCATTGACGGGAAACCTAAGGTTAGGTTACCACCATAAGTCGTACGTGCATAAGCTGCTGATGTTGAATTTTTTTGAGTTATCAAAGCTTTCAAAGAAAAACATTTCCACCCAAACTGACACCATCTTTAGTGAAGTATGGTTCGGTATAACCTAAATTTACGCTTGTACTGTAATCATTACGGGAGCCGAGCAAACTAGAGAAGAGCCCATACCCAAGAAGTTATCTTGCTTAATACTGGCTTGGTAACTTAAACCGCTTTCCGTACCATAACCGATACCAAAATTAATACTGCCGGTATTACGTTCTTTTACCTTATAAATAACATCAACTTGGTCATTAGTTCCTTCAACGGCTTCAGTGCGGCTTTCAACGGTCTCAAAAAGCCTGTACGATCCAACCGCACTTTACCTAATTCAACCAAATCGGTAGATAACCAACTACCTTCTTGCTGGCGCATTTCTTGACGCAAGGTGCTGTCTGCACTCACGGTATTACCTTCAAAACGAATTTGGCGCACAGAATAACGTTTACCCGCATCAACAACAAAACTCAAGCCAACCGTTTTATTCTCATCATTAAAATCAGGCTGTACGTTCACTTGTGCACTACCATAACCACGTTCGCCAAGTGTTGCTTTTAATACTTTCCTCAACTAACTGTACATCATTACGACGAAACGCTTCGCCAACATGAATTTGCTTAAGTAACGGCGCCAATTGTTCCGCCATGCCGCCTACATCACCCACAATACGCGCGCCATTAACGGTATATTTTTCACCTTCAACAATATCAATTGTTACTCGAGCTTCCGTCTTTTCATCGTTTAGTTTCACGTCGGTATTGGCGATTCCGGCTTTTAGCATAACCACGGTCAAGGTAATAATTTCTAATTGTTTCAAGATCTTTAGTGAATTGGGTAGAATCAAATTTAGTTACCAAAGAACTTCCACCAAGCATCCGGTTGAAGCTCCATTTGGTCTTGTAATCGATCACTATCAAAAAGCTTGGTTACCAACAAAAAGTGACATCTTTCAGCAAAGCTACGTCATTTTTCAGTTACTTTGAATCTTAATTTCCGCACGGTTATTGGGTAATGGGTTAACAATCGTTTCTACTTTTGCGTTATAACGACCAACACTATGATAGTGTTCTTCTAATCCTTTACGAAACTCTTCTAATTTTTCACGATTCAACACATCGCCTTTACGAAAACCATTGGTATCTAAGTTTTGTTTTAATGCATCGTTTGGAACGGATTTATTTCCCTCAAACACCACATCAGAAATAATCGCTTTCGGCATAACCGAAATAACTAACGTATTTCCTTGCTGTGATGCTCTCACATCATCATACTGACCTGTTAGGAACAAATTACGGACGATATTAGAAATATTGGCATCATTAATTTTCTGACCAATTTTTATCGGTAACGAGGCTATAATCTGACTTTCACTACCAGCCTGAACACCATCAACACGAATATCTTGAACTACAAAAGGTCCCTGCAAGAGCGGCGGTAGAACCAAACAACAAACTTACAAGTAAAAGTTTTTCATCGTAATTTCTATCCTGTATAAAAAATACTAATTTAAACGTAAAAATCATTAATCAGGGTCAAAATCCCATTAACATTAATAATAAGATTGCACCGATTCGATAACTGATATTCTGAACATGTTCGGAAACCGGCTTTCCTTTAAGCGCTTCTAATCCTAAAAAGACTAGATGTCCCCCATCAAGCACAGGCAATGGGAGGAGATTCATGACCCCTAAATTTACACTAATCAGTGCAAGAAAACTGAGGTAATAAACTAATCCTAACTCAGATGATGCGCCTGCACCTTTGCGCAATAGAAATCGGACCACTTAAATTATTCAAAGACAACTCGCCAACCAATAATTTCCCGAGCACTTTTATGGTTAGCCAAGAAAGCTGAAACGTCTTCTCAGCCCCTTTCTGTAAGGATTCAAACATATCATACTTTAATTCAGTACGATATTCATCAGGCACTGGGGAAAAAGTCGGGGAAATACCAACAACTAAATGCTTTTTGTCATTCAGTTCTGGCGTAATAGTCTTCATTAACCACGCGCCATTACGCTCGACCTTCACAGATAATGGATTACCTAATTCCACTTGCTCAATAAAAATCCTGCCAGCGTATCGGCTGACCATCAGCCCAATATAATTTATCACCGACCAGTAATCCCGCTTTTTGTGCAGGGGAATTCTCGACGACTTTTAGACAAAGTCATATCGACTTTAGTTCTAACCGGTAACATACCGAGAGAACCGAAGGCTGTTTCTTTTTCAGGGTTAAAAATTCCAGTGAGATAAATCTAAGGTTCTATGCTGTTCAATATTCGAACCGAATTCAACTAAGGTTAACTCTACTCTACTTTCACCAATTTTTAGTTGCCAACAGCATATTGATGGTCTCCCAATCAGGCGTAGCAACACCATCAATTTCAGTAATTTGCGTTTTTGGCTGAACCTGCGCCAGCTCTGCAATAGAATGAGGTTTTATATCATCAATGACCGGTTTAACGCTTGGAATTCGATGGTATAAATCAGAAAATAAGCAAAAATAGCAAACAAGAAATTGGCTATCGGACCGGCAGCAATAATAAAAAGCACGTTGGGCGACCGTTTTATTATCAAAGGCTTGAGATGCCAACTCTGAAGGAATGTCTTCATTTCTTCCATCCAGCATTTTGACATAGCCCCTAAGAGGAGATGGCTGACACGGCAAATTCTGTCCCTTGTTTATCGGTACGCGACCAAATAACTTTACCAAAACCAATAGAAAAAAACGATGGACTTTCACCGCACTTTCGTGCCGCCCAGAAATGACCATATTCATGTACCGTCACTAAAACGGCAATGGCAATCAGAAATGAAACGGTTGACCACAAAAAATGACATATCGCCAATCCTATAGTACAAAGAAATAGAAGTAGGCAAAGAATGGAACTGCCGCGGTTAAGCTGTCAATGCGATCCAAAAATACCGCCATGTCCCGGAATTAAATAACTGCTATCTTTAATACCGCTTTGGCGTTTAAACATACTTTCCGTTAAATCGCCTAAAATAGAGATGGCAACCGTTGCCACAGACAAACTAATAAAGGCTCCGGATGAGACATTCGCGGTCAAACTTTGTTGCGCCACATTCACAAAAATGGCTGCAACAACGCCCGCCATCACCAAACCGCCAATCGCCCCTTGCCAAGATTTTCCTGGAGAAACTTTCGGCGCCAATTTGTGTTTACAAATTTACGACCGACAAAAATAAGCGCCGGAATCCGCTACCCAAACCAAAAATAAACACATACAACAACAGAATAATGCCGTGGTAAGGCTCTGTCACATAATGATCTAAACGTAACAATAATACGCCGATTAAAAATGGGATAAGGGTAAAGAAACAGAAAAAGAATTGTAAGACGGAATGTTTGCCCCAAATGGCACTACTTTTCGGGTAAGTCACCACAAAAAATAAGGCCACCAGCCACCAAATAACCGCGCCCAATAAAATAGGCTGAGCATACAGTTCAAATACACGTCCGGCATCTAAATAATTGCCTTCCCCATAGATCCAGAGGAATAAAAAGGCAGCACTTAAACCGGTGATGGCATAGCGCCAAAAAGTGGAGTTGTTTGAAATTAAAAAAACTGCGTCCATTCCCAAACGCCTAACACGACGACAACGCCCAAGGCGAGAGCAAAATAATAAGGTGAAAAATAAAAATAACGCGGTAAAGACAAGGGCAGTAACACAATTGCCGAAATAACTCGTTGTTTAAGCACAATATATTCCTCTATTATTCGGTCCCGCCAAAACGGCGATGACGTTGTTGATAAGATAAAAATCGCCTGATGAAACTCGGCTTCATTAAAATCCAGTACAGTACATCGGAAAAATATAGCTCTGCGTAGGCTGTTTGCCCGTAATAAGAAATTGCTAATGCGTTGTTCACCACTGGTACGAATCAATAAATCCACTTCAGGCTCATCTTTCGTCACCAAATGTTGTTGCAATAAAGCTTCATTAATATCTGCGACGTTAAGCTGTTGCGTTTGAACCTGTTCCGCCAACTGCTGTGCCGCCTGAACGATATCCCAGCGCCCGCCATAATTGGCGGCAATATTTAACGTAAGTGCGGTGTTATTTTTCCGTTAATTTTTCCGCTTTTTGATTTTTTTCCCTGCAAGCCTGCACTAAAGCGGGAAATATCGCCTAAAAATTTTTCAAACGAATGTCATTCTTATGCAGTTTTTCACTTCAAAATCAAGCGCTTGCATAAACTAAATTCATCAATGCGCTCACTTCCTGCTCGGGGCGATTCCAGTTTTCGCTGCTAAACGCATATAAGGTTAAATATTTCACCCCAATTTTTGCGAGCATAAGACACGACTTCACGTACTGCCGCCACTCCGTTTTTATGTCCAAAAACGCGCATTTTTCCCTTGTTGCTTCGCCCAGCGCCCGTTGCCGTCCGCGATAATCGCAACGTGTTGCGGAATATTATTCCGATCTAATTCTGTCATTATCCCTTCTCAATGCAAAATATCAGTGTGACCAATGTGCCAATTGTTGTCGTGCATATTCACGCGCAGCACGATCCACCTCCAGCACATCATCAATCTGTTTGATTTGTTGCGACGGCATTTGTTCCACGACAGCCTGATTCAGTTTGGCAATATCCGTAAATTTAATTTGGCGATCTAAAAAGGCGTGCAGTCACTTCATTCGCCGCATTCATGGCAGTGGTCGCATACTGCCCTGCCGCAAAAAGCTTCTATCGCCAATTTCAAACAAGGATAACGTTGATAATCCGGTGCTAAAAAGTCAGCCCATTTAATTGGTAAAAATCTAACGGAGCTACGCCGGAAAAAGTGCGGTGCGGATACGCCATGGTTTCCGCAATCGGTGTGCGCATATCAGGATTCCCATTTGCGCGATAACGCTGCCATCAATATAGCGTACCATGGAGTGAATAATGGATTGCGGGTGAATAATGACTTCCATTTCATCGGCTGTCGCATTAAACAACCAACGGTACTCAATATACTCCAACCCCTTGTTCATCATCGTTGCGGAATCCACAGAGATCTTCTTGCCCATAGACCAGTTAGGATGTGCCACTGCCTGTTCCGGTGTAATACCGTCAAATTCGCTTAAATCCGTATAACGGAAAGGCGCACCTGAACCGGTCAACACGATTTTACTGATGCCCAAATCTGCCAACGGGCAAAAATCCAATTTGTTGTTGAGCTTGTGGTGGCAAGATTGGAAAATCGCATTATGTTCGCTATCTACCGGCAATAATTGCGCGCCATAGCGTTTCACCGCATCAATAAAAATCTGGTACTGCAAGTGACCAATGCCTTTCATATTCGCCAACAAAACTTTCTTGCCTGCTTTCACTGCTGACAACGTTGGTAATAAACCTGCCGCACCAACAATCGCCGCCATGACCATATCCGCATCAGGATGCGCACTTAATTCACAAATCGACTTGATTGACCGGCAAATACGTCGCGTCGGGAGCTGATGCGCAGCCACTTTCTCATGTAAATGTTTTTGCTGCGCTTTCATCTGCCAAAGCAACAAAGTGCGGTCGAAATTTCACGCATTTTTCAAACATGGCATCCACATTGGGAACCCCCTGACTAAAAGCAAACGCCTCATATTTTTCCGGATTGTGTTCAATTACCGAAAGGGTGCTATTACCGATGGAACCTGTCGCGCCAAGAATCACGACCTTTGTGCATAAAATTTCGACCGCACTTTTGTCAATTTTTCGGGCAGTATGAAAACCCCATCCGCCCATATAAGAAAAAGACGCAGTAAGGCACTGCGTCTGATGTTAACCTGTTTTTATGATTAGAAATCGAGGTAATTCTTTTTCTTTTTCCGCTAACACTTCATCAACTTTTTGATGAATTTATCGGTAATTTGTTGAATCTCGGTTTCAGCTTTGTGCTGATCGTGTTTCACCGATTTCTTTGTCTTTTAACAAGGCTTTGATTTTTATCGTTCGCGTCACGGCGTACGTTACGAATCGCTACCTTACCTTGCTCGCCTTCTGATTTCACAATTTTAATCAAATCACGGCGACGTTCCTCTGTTAATGGTGGAAGTGGCACGCGAATCGTTGTACCGGCAGAAGATGGGTTCAAGCCTAAGTCAGAGGTTAAAATGGCTTTTTCTACCGCTTGAATCAATGAACGATCAAACACAGTTACCGCTAAAGTACGGGCATCTTCTGCCACCACGTTGGCTAATTGACGCAATGGTGTCGCAGAACCGTAATAATCCACTTGAATGGCATCCAACAAACTTGGTTGCGCACTACTGGTACGAATTTTTGCAATGTGCTCTTAATGCTTCAAAGGCTTTTTCCATGCGGTCTTGCGCATCTTTTTAATTTCGTTAATCACAGTTATTCCTTTTTAAGTTTAAATAGATGAAACAAATCTTTTAGTCTTTTTGCACAAATGAGCGTGCCTTCTTGTTCACCGGTAATTACACGGCGTAACGCACCGGGTTTTCCCATATTGAACACACGGATTGGCATGCCATGGTCACGCGCGCCAGTGTGAAAGCCGCCAAGTCCATCACTTGTAATTCACGATCGATAACATCGGCACTAAGATAAGTGCGAGTACAAAACAGCATCAGGATTTTTGCCGGATCACAATCATAGACACCATCGACTTTGGTTGCTTTGCAACACGACATCCGCTTCAATTTCGATACCACGTAAGCAGGGCAGCGGAATCTGTGGTAAAAACGGACTACCTGTCCCACCGGAGAAAATGACAACGCGTTTTTCGCGTAACATTTTGATTGCTTCAGACCAGTTGTACGTATCGCAAATGCCGTTTAATTGAAATGCCGACATTAATTTTGCATTCACATCCGCACGGAAAAGCGAGATCACGCATTGCCAACCCATTCATAACGGTGGCAAAGCATTCCCATATGGTCACCGACCACGCGATTCATTCCGGCTTTAGCCAATTTAGCACCACGGAATAAGTTGCCTCCACCTAAGACGACACCTTTACTTCCACGCCCATATCAATGAGTTCTTTAATTTCTAACGCCATTCTATCTAAAATGGAAGGATCGATACCGAATCCATCATCACCTTGCAAGGCTTCGCCGCTGAGTTTTAACAAAATTCTTTTATAAATCGGTTGGCTCATCTCATTTCCTTTTGTCTTCACAAAAATTGGCTCATTTTAATAGATCTTATCTACCCTGTGAAGTCAACATGAGGAAATAGCGCCCTAAATAAAGAAAAATGACCGCACTTTTAGAGAAAGTGCGGTCATTTTTAAACGTGTTTTTCTTGTTATGTAAAAACTCCAGAGTAATAATGCCAGCAATTGTGGAGAAACAATACGTAAGAACATCGCCAATGGATATACTGTCGCATAAGAGAGAAGCTGCACCGCTACCTTCTTTAATAGAATTAGCAAATGCCAATGCAGGTGGATCGGTCATCGAACCGGCAAGCACACCACAAAGAGAAAGGTAATTTAATTTGCTGTATAAGCGTGCGATAACTGCGGTAATTAATAATGGCACTAACGTAATAACGATACCGTAGCCCATCCATTCCAATCCACTTCCGTTTAATAAGGTATCCATAAAACTGCCGCCGGATTTTAACCCAACAAATTCGGTCAAAGAACAAGACAATCCCTAACTCGCGTAACGCCAAGTTAGCACTTGGCGGCATAAACCAACACAGTTTACCGATCGTACCAATGCGTGCCAAAACTAACGCAACCACTAACGGTCCACCAGCTAATCCCAATTTTAACGCCACCGGGAAACCGGGAAGATAAAAAGGAATAGAACCGAATAACACCCCTAAACCAATCCCAATAAACACCGGCAACATTTGTACTTGTTGCAATTTTTGCTCAACATTACCAATCACAGAGATGGCGTTATTCATTATGTCGGTGCGACCCACCATGTGTAATACGTCACCGAACTGCAAAGTTGTGATTGGCAGTCGGTACCAATTCCACACCGGCACGGTTTAAACGGGAAATGACGACACCGTATTTTTTGATGAATACCAAAGGTTTAATTTTTACCCAACACTTTTTCGCTGGTCACCACAACCCGTTCTGAACGAATCTCCCCACCCTTGGTTGAAATCGGCATATCCAGCTCATCACCGATGATTAAGCACATTTTCAATGCGCTCCGCTCTCCCACCAAATGCAACACATCATCCAAATGAATTTCAGAACCAGCTTTCGGCACGCAAATATTGTTACCACTTTTCAAGCGTGAACACACAATATCTCCTTCACCAAACCCTGGAATATCGATAAGACGCAAACCATCTAAGTTTCTATTAGTTACTTTCACATCAATAGTGGTTAACGTGTCTTTATCTTGCCCACTTTCATGTTGGAAATGTTGTTCTTCTTCATCGACTTTAATTTTAAAGAATAAACGTAGCAACCACATGGCAAGTAAAATACCGCAGATCCCAAACGGATATGCCATCGCATATGCCATCCCCATTGTTGACGTGGCACTCTTTAAACCAAGCTCCGCTAAAATTTGTTGCCCTGCCCCCAACGATGGCGTATTGGTTACCGCACCGGAATAAATCCCCAGAATAATATCTAACGGTACATCGGCAATCTTATGAATAAGAATCACAGAAATCCCGCCAAGCAATACGATCAAAAAGGCAAAACCGTTAAGTTTTAGCCCTGAACGACGCAAGGAAGAAAAAGAAGCCCGTTACTACTGGATCCCGATCGTATACACAAACAGAATCAAGCCAAACTCTTGCACGAAATGCAATGTGCGTGTCTAATGCTCAACCCGTATTGATTGGTAAAATGCGCTACAATGATCCCACCAAAGAGCACCCCGCCTACACCAAAACCGACACCTTTGATCTTCCAATGACCGATCCATAAACCAATCACAGCGACCAGGGCGAGTAGGCTAATCGTAATAGCAATATCGCTCATATTTACCTCAAATAAAAATTAACTGTGGAAAATTATAACAACTTCATTTTTAGGGAAAACAAACACAAAAATGAAACCTCTATCACATTTTTCTTGCCCTAATAGGGAAATCTTTTTAAAAATGAACCGCACTTTTTATTAGCGGATTACATAATGGACTACTCTCAGGAAGCGATTACCTCCCTACTTTGGATTGCCAAAACATTAGCAATCACAACCGTTGTTTTAGCCTCAGTATCTTTTTGTTGGTGCGTTTCACCCACTGGGGAAAAGCAATTTTGGATGTTTGCCGGCGGCTACCTTTTCGCCGAAACGTAGCGTTAAACCATTGTTATTTTTCGTGCTGATTGTCGCCTTTAACTTTGTTTAGCGTTCGTCTTGGACTGGTACACTCCACTTGGTACAACAACATGTACACCTCACTGCAAGAGTTCAATCAGCCGGTCTTTTGGGGAACAAATGATCCTGTTTTGCTTTTATCGCCGGATTTTCCGTGCTTTCTGCCTTGATCAGCTATTACATTAGCCAGCGCTTTTCCATTAATTGGATTGAATGGTTAAACCAAGAAATGTTGGAAAAATGGATGAGCCACCGCGCCTACTATAAAAGCCAATATACCGCACAGCATTTGGATAACCCCGATCAACGGATTCAACAAGACGTGCAATCCTATGTCAAAACAACGCTTTCCTTGAGTACCGGCGTCATTGATGCGGTAACCTCCATGATTTCTTACACGATTTTTATTGTGGGGATTAGCAGAGCCGTGAGTTTATTCGGCGTAGAAATCCCGCACATGATGGTCTTTTTAGTGTTCGCTTATGTGATCTTCACCACACTTATCGCCTTTTTGGCGGTAAGCCGTTAATTCGCCTCAATTTTGCCAACGAAAAATTAAACGCGAATTACCGTTATTCTTTAATCCGTGTAAAAGAATATGCAGAAAGCATCGCCTTCTACGCTGGTGAAAAAGTCGAAAAAGCCAGCTCTATAAACAATTCCGCGCTGTTATTGATAACATGTGGGATATCGTCTTCCGAGCTTTAAAATTCTCCGGTTTTAACTTAATGGTAAGCCAAATTTCCGTGGTATTCCCTTTACTCATTCAAGTGGGACGCTATTTTTGAAAAACAAATTAAACTGGGCGATCTGGTGCAAACCTTGCAAGTCTTTTGGCAAATTGCATTCCAATCTTTCTTTCTTCCGTAACACGTACGATAGCTTTGCCGAATACAAAGCCACTTTGGACCGTTTAACCGGCTTTCATTACAGCGTGGAAGCCGCACAGAAAGAAAACAAAAACCCAGATCACTGATCACCCAACCGATGTTATTTTCCAACACTTAAATGTCAAATCACCACTTGGCAAAAAACCTTTGATTCACGATCTCAATCTCACGCTACCGCAAGGGGACTCTTTGCTAATCCAAAGGGCAATCTGGTGTAGGGAAAAACCACCTTTGTTACGCACCGTGGCAGGGATTATGGTCGTATGCGCACGGTGAAATCTTCTGCCCGCAACAAAACAGCCTTTTCCTTTCACAACGCCCTTATTTTACCTCAAGGGGATTTGCTCACCGCACTGTATTATCCCAACACCACGGAGCAGGCTGATTTGACGAAAGTAAATGACGTATTACAGCAAGTACAACTTGCCCATTTTACAAGAATGTTTGGAACAAGAACAAGACTGGAGCCGCATTTTATCTCTTGGCGAACAACAACGCCTCGCCTTCGCGCGGCTTTTTGCTCCATAAACCGCAAGTCGCCTTTTTAGATGAAGCCACCGCCAGCCTGGATGAAGGACTTGAAGACGCCATGTATCGGTTAATTCGTCGGGAATTGCCGAATACCACCATTATCAGTGTTGGGCATCGTTCAACCTTAGTGCCGTTACATGAAAAGCGTTTAGAATTGAAGACGGATGGGCATTGGGAATTAAATACTCGTTAAGCTTATTGTGCATGAAAGTGCGGTGGATTTTCATAGCGTTTTTAAATGTTTAAGAAAAAATTTACCGTACTTTTTCTTTTCTGTCCTGTAAAAAGTAGAACTATTTATCAAATAAATTTTTCCTAGAATAAAAATTCACAGCAAAAATAAATAAAGAACATAAATCTAACAAATGCAGAAATACTGAGACAATAAATCCAGTCATTTCTAAAATAACGCAAAAATCAACATAAAACACTAAGCAAACGTTTGACAGAAGAATTTAAATCTGTAATATGTGACACACTTTTACAGATTTTATGCATTAGGATTTTTCATGTTTATCACTGTTTCTTTTCTCCCTCAACCTGCTGCTCTCACATTCTTTGTGCGGCTAAGTTGTGGATGAAAAACAGTCAAATGTAAAAACCCTCAAGATTTAAACCCGCACTCTAATTTGCGGGTTTTCGTTACACGAGCAAAAACAACTGAAAAAGCGACCGCACTTTTGAGTGATTGAAAGAAGGAAAAATGTTATGACAGATCGCGTTATTATTTTTGATACGACCTTGCGTGATGGGGAACAAGCGTTAAAAAGCAAGCCTTACCGTAAAAGAAAAATTACAAATTGCCCTTGCTTTAGAGCGTTTAGGCGTGGATGTCATGGAAGTGGGCTTTCCGGTTTCCTCACAAGGGGATTTTTGAATCCGTGCAAACCATCGCGCGCCATATCAAAAAAATAGTCGTGTCGCGGCACTTTCCCGTGCGGTAGAGAAAGACATTGATGCTGCAGCTGAAGCGTTGAAAGTAGCAGAAGCTTTCCGTATTCACACCTTTATTGCCAGTTCCGCATTACACGTTGAAGCTAAACTAAAACGTACCTTTGACGATGTGGTTGAAATGGCGGTGGCGGCAGTGAAACGCGCGCGTAACTACACTGATGATGTGGAATTTTCTTGCGAAGATGCAGGACGCACAGGTATCGACAATATCTGCCGCATTGTAGAAGCGGCAATCAACGCCGGCGCCACTACCGTCAATATTCCAGACACTGTGGGCTACTGCTTACCGATGGAGTACGGCAACATCATCGCCCAAGTGCGCAACCGCGTACCAAACATCGACAAAGCCATTATTTCCGTGCACTGCCACAATGACTTAGGCATGGCAACCGCCAACTCTTTAACCGCCGTACAAAACGGCGCACGCCAAATTGAATGTACCATCAATGGCATCGGCGAACGCGCAGGTAACACCGCATTGGAAGAAGTCGTCATGGCGATTAAAAACCCGCCAGGCACTCTTCGGCGTGGACACGCGAATTAATACGCAAGAAATTCACCGTGTCAGCCAAATGGTGAGCCAACTTTGTAATATGCCAATTCAACCAAATAAAGCGATTGTGGGTTCAAATGCTTTTGCTCACTCTTCTGGTATTCACCAAGATGGTATGTTGAAAAACAAAAATACCTACGAAATTATGTCGCCGGAAACCATTGGCTTGAAGAAAGAGAAATTAAACTTAACCGCGCGTTCCGCTAGTGCGGCGGTGAAAATACGCATGACCGACATGGGCTACACTGAACAAGATTACGATTTGGATAAATTGTACGATTCCTTCTTAAAATTGGCGGACAAAAAGTACAAGTGTTCGATTATGACTTGGAAGCCTTGGCGTTCATTGATATGCAGCAGGGGATGAAGATCGCTTGGTGTTAGATAAACTTTCCGCTCACTCCACCAAAAGAATATCCGGCGACTGCCTTGTTCAATTACAGTTAGACGGTAAGAAATTAAGCACTTTCATCAATCGGCGGTAACTACCGGTCGATGCGGTTTAGTAACGCCATCTTAAATTTAACCGGTTTAGAGATCAAAATGTCTCACTATAACTTAACCGCCAAAGGCGAAGGCGCTGAAGCCTTTAGGTCAGGTGGATATTGTGGTAGAACACAAAGGGCGTAAATTCCATGGTGTCGGCTTGGCAACGGATATCGTTGAATCCTCCGCGTTGGCGTTAGTGCATGCGATTAATGCCATTTATCGCGCACATAAAGTGGCAGATATTAAGAATCATAAACATCATTAATCCTTTTCGTAGAGACAGGGCTTTATGCCTGTCCCTACAACTAAATAACAAATAAAGGATAATTCAATATGCAATCATACAACATTGCTGTTCTACCGGGAGACGGTATCGGTCCGGAAGTAATGGCTGAAAGCTATTAAAGTATTAAACAAAGTCCAAGAAGAATTCGGTTTCAAACTTAATTTCAAGGAGTTTTATGTCGGTGGTGCCGCGATTGATCACTGCGGTTGCCCATTACCAGCAGATACCCTAAAAGGCTGTGAAGAGGCCGATGCAATTTTATTCGGCTCCGTGGGCGGCCCTAAATGGACAAATTTACCACCTGATCAACAACCGGAACGCGGTGCATTGTTGCCATTGCGTAAACATTTCAAATTATTCTGCAATCTTCGTCCTGCAACCTCTTTTATAAAGGCTTGGGAAAATTCTGTCCGTTACGAGCAGACATCGCAGCGAAAGGGTTTGATATGGTGGTTGTACGTGAATTAACGGGCGGGATTTATTTCGGTCAGCCTAAAGGTCGCGAAGGCGAAGGCGCACAAACCAAAGCATTCGATACGGAAGTTTATTACAAATATGAAATCGAACGCATTGCACGTGCAGCTTTTGATGCAGCAATGAAACGTCGTAAGCACGTGACTTCTGTGGATAAAGCCAACGTATTACAAGCGTCAATCTTATGGCGTGAAACCGTGACCGAAGTAGCGAAAGACTACCCTGAAGTCACCTTAGATCATATTTATATCGACAACGCGACTATGCAGCTCATCAAAGCGCCTGAGTCTTTTGATGTGCTCCTCTGCTCCAATATTTTTCGGCGATATTATTTCTGATGAAGCAGCGATGATCACGGGTTCTATGGGGATGTTGCCATCTGCTAGCTTAAATGAAGAAGGTTTCGGCTTATATGAACCGGCTGGCGGTTCTGCACCAGATATCGCAGGCAAAGGCATTGCCAACCCAATCGCACAAATTCTTTCTGCCGCGATGATGTTGCGTTATAGCTTCAACTTAAACGAAGCAGCGGATGCCATTGAAAATGCCGTACAAAAAGTCTTAGCAAATGGTCACCGTACCGGTGATTTAGCCGATGACTCTGCCCTGTTTTAACGGCGGAAATGGGTACGTTAATTGCTAACGCAATCTAATCAAAAACACGAAAGTGCGGTTCAAAAACACCTCGGTTTTAACCGCACTTACTCTAACGAATTGAGAAAAATTATGGCAAAAACTCTTTACGAAAAATTATTCGATGCCCACGTGGTATACGAAGCTGAAGGCGAAACGCCAATTTTATATATTAACCGTCATTTAATCCATGAAGTAACCAGTCCACAAGCCTTTGATGGTTTACGTGGGCGATACCGTAGTCAAGTACGTCAAGTAAGTAAAACTTTCGGCACCATGGATCACAGTATTTCTACCCAAGTACGCGATATTAATAAGCTTGAAGGTCAAGCGAAAAATTCAGGTGTTAGAGCTTGATAAAAATACCAAAGCAACGGGGGATCAAATTGTTCGATATGACCACAAGAGAACAAGGTATCGTGCATGTCATAGGGGTACTCGAACAAGGCTTAACTTTGCCGGGCATGACAATCGTTTGTGGTGACTCCCATACCGCCACCCACGGTGCATTCGGTGCTGGCATTTGGTATCGGCACCTCGAAGTAGAACACGTATTAGCCACCCAAACCTAAAGCAAGCCCGTGCAAAAAGTATGAAAAATTGAAGTGCGTGGCAAAGTGGCGCCGGGCATTACCGCAAAAAGATATTATTCTTGCCATTATCGGTAAAACAACCATGGCGGGCGGCACTAGTCATGTGGTGGAATTTGTATGGCAGGTCATTTCGTGACCTTTCCATGGAAGGTACGTATGACCGTATGTAATATGGCGATTGAAATGGGGGCAAAAGCAGGGTTTAATCGCACCAGATGAAACCACTTTCGAATACTTAAAAAGGTCGTCCACATGCACCGAAAAGGTAAAGATTGGGATGATGCTGTTGCTTATTGGAAAACCTTAAAATCCGATGATGATGCGCAATTTGACACGGTGATCACATTAGAAGCCAAAGATATCGCACCACAAGTCACTTGGGGAACCAATCCGGGACAAGTGATAGGTATCGATCAACGTGTACCTAATCCAGCAGACATGGCAGATCCTGTCACGCGTGCTTCAGCAGAAAAAGCCTTGAATATATCGGTTTTAGAACCGAATACCGATTTAAAAAGAAATCCCTGTGGATCAAGTGTTTATCGGTTCCTGTACTAATGCCCGTATCGAAGATTTATCGCGCCGCAGCGCGGTGATGAAAAGTACCGTAAAAAGCGGATAACGTAAAACGGATTTTAGTGGTGCCTGGTTCCGGTTTGGTGAAAGAACAAGCAGAAAAAGAAGGCTTGGATAAAATCTTTATCGAAGCGGGTGCTGAATGGCGTAATCCGGGCTGTTCCATGTGTTTAGGAATGAACGACGACCGCTTGGGCGAATGGGAACGTTGTGCTTCCACTCTGAACCGTAACTTTGAAGGTCGCCAAAGTACCGTAATGGTCGCACTCACTTGGTTAGCCCAGCCGATGGCTGCCGCAGCGGGAATGTTCGGTAAATTCGTTGATATTCGTGACGTGACATTAAATTAAGGAGCAGAAAATGGCAGGATTCAAACAACTTTCAGGCTTAGTAGTGCCATTGGATGCCGCGAATGTGGACACAGATGCGATTATTCCAAAACAATTTTTACAAGCCATTACCCGCGTAGGTTTCGGCAAACACTTATTCCACGAATGGCGTTATTTGGATGTAGAAGGCACCAAGCCAAATCCGGAATTTGTGCATTAAATTACCCACAATATCAGGGGGCGACTATTTTTATTAGCACGCAAAAACCTCGGCTGTGGTTCTTCTCGTGAACACGCTCTCAGGGCGCTTGCCGATTACGGTTTCAAAGTGATGATCGCACCTAGTTTTTGCGGATATTTTCCATAACAACAGCTTGAATAACCACATGTTACCGATTCGTTTTAAGCGAAGAAGAAGTGGAAGAAATCTTCCAGTGGGTGTGGGCGAACGAAGGCAAACAAATCCATGTGGATTTGGAAGCCATGACCGTTACTGTGGGCGACAAAGTTTATACCTTTGAACTGGATGAATTCCGCCGTCATTGTTTGTTAAACGGCTTGGATAATATCGGTTTAACCCTTCAACACGAAGACAAAAATCGCAGAATACGAAAGTAAAATTCCGGCATTCTTGCGCTAACTTTTTATCACTCGGAAAGCAGATATTTTCTGCGCTAAAAAGGCGGACAAATTGTCCGCCTTCTCTCTCAAAAACACGTCAAAAACCGACCGCACTTTATGTGTTTTTCTCGCCTTAACAAACAACAACACCGGGCGATGTTGTAAATCTTTAAACTCATCCTGCCATTGCGGTTGGTCTGCAAGCATTGACTCAGCCATTTGCTCAATGTGAAAACCGGCGGAAATCAAATTGTTGATGATGGTCGCCGTGGTGCGGTGATAGGGTAGTGAAAGGTTGCTTAAACCAGTTGCGTTGGCGTTCGCCTTCATCCCGATAGAAATTCAAACGATAGGCGAGTTGGCGTTTTTGCGCATCTTTTTCCAACGCTCACCGCCTTGATAACAGGTCATAATGGGATGCTCTTTGAGAGAAGACCAATTGTCCGTTTGGTTTCAGTTTGGCATGAATTTTTGCTAACAAAGCAGAAAAAATCCTGCACATAATGAAAAAGCAAAGGAACTGGTGATTAAATCAAAACCGCCCTCATTTAACTGTTCTAAACGTTCCATGGGGACTTGCTCCAGTAAAAAGTGCGATCGAAATTCTGCGAGATTTTTGCTGCCTGTTGCAACATCGCTTGGGATAAATCGATGCCGACAACAAATGCGGCGCCCGTTCTAAATAGAGCTTGAGATGTTCTCCGCAACCACAGCCTAAATCTAAAAATAAGCTTATCTGACACGTCGCCGACTAAGCCCAACATCGTGGGCTTTTCAACGATTTCATTTAAGCTGTTCGGGTTACTGCGCAGTTTCTGGTACAGGTCGAAAAACCGTCCTTGTCGTACACGCTTTGCTTGTCTTGCATATATTATCCTTTGAAGTCGGCAATCCAACCGAACTGCAATGCCACTTGTGCGAAGATATTCAATAATCCGAACAAAATCACAAAATACACCATGAAGTTGCCGCCGTGTACACGATAGGTGGCATTCGGAAATTTTTTGCGGCTGGCTTTTGCCAATAATGCCGGCACGATGGTCGCCAAATCGTGGCGGCTAGCCCTGCATAACCGATGGCAATAACGAAACCGAACGGGAATTGTAAGCTCAATAATAACGGCGGCAGGAAAGTCACTAACGTCGTTTTCGTGCGTCCCAAACGGCTGTCATCAAATTTACACAAGTCAGCGATGTAATCGAATAAGCCTAAGGTGACACCAAGGAAAAGAACTGGCGATGACTATGTAGGCAAAGAAATTCAAAATAATACCAATGTAATCCGTTTGGATATATTTATTCAAGGCTTCTAATACAGTTACACGTCACCGCCTTTGGCGATGACCGGTGCAAATTCGGCTCGCGGTAAGTTACCTTGAACGGCAAGCTGCCACAAAATATAAATAATTAATGCCAAACCGGTGCCAAGGAAAAATAGATTTCATCACGCGGTTGCCGTCACGATCATAGTATTTCACCGACTCAGGACGTTGCCGTGGAAAAGCAAATGACACCAAACACACCGGAAGTGCGGTCAAAATATAAGGTAAATATTGCTGTTCGCCCTGCGCCACGGTGTTAAAGCAACACATCGGTTTTCACCGAACTCAACAAACCGGAGGTAGAAAGGAAGAAAGAAATGATCATCCCGGCAATTAAGACTCGTACTAAAACGGTCAACCGCTTTGGTGAGAGAACCACACAAACGCCGCCAACACAAAAACAGAAAAATCAAAGAGCCTGCAGTGCGCCCCACTTCACGTTTTTCACCTAACTGATTCAGGAAACTTTCCGTGATGCTGCCACCCGAAGTGATGTAAGCATAAGTGAGAATGTAAAGTACAAAGGCGACAGACAAAACCATTAATCACATTCCAGCCTTTGCCTAATAAATCCCGTTACGATCGTATCGAAACTGGCGCCGGTCCGGATAATGTAAAATTGGCTTCTAAAATCATTAAGCCCGACGTGGTCATACAAAACCAGGTGTAAATCAGAATCGCAATTGAACCGAAAAACCAAACACCGGCAGTAGAAGTTGGATTGGCAAGCATACCGGCACCAATTGCCGTACCTGCGATAATCATCGCGCCACCGAGTAATGAAGGGCGTTTTTTGTGTTGTCATTGTAAAATCCTCTCTCAAAATTTTGGACTATTATAATAGTACAATAACAAAAAGACAACCGGATTTTATTATGTCGTTTTCCTCAACTCGACAAATGAAGCCGATTACCGCTATAATTGCGACGTTTATTTAACTCACAAGAAGGAATAACAAATGGGCCTAGAAAGCGTACCAGCAGGTAAAGAATTACCAGATGACATCTATGTTGTTATTGAAATCCCTGCAAACTCTGATCCAATCAAATACGAAGTAGACAAAGAAACCGGCACATTATTTGTAGACCGTTTCATGGCAACCGCCATGTTCTATCCGGCAAACTACGGTTATGTGAACAACACCTTATCTTCTGACGGTGACCCGGTTGACGTATTAGTGCCAACACCGTATCCGTTACAACCTGGCTCCGTTATTCGTTGCCGTCCGGTAGGCGTGTTGAAAATGACCGATGAAGCCGGTGGCGATGCGAAAGTGGTTGCGGTACCGCACACAAAATTAAGCAAAGAATACGACCACATCAAAGACGTAGGCGATTTACCGGAATTATTAAAAGCACAAATCAAACACTTCTTCGAAAAGCTACAAAGCGTTAGAAGCAGGTAAATGGGTGAAAGTAGAAGGATGGGAAGGCGTTGACGCAGCGCGTAAAGAAATCCTTGATTCATTTGAGCGTGCAAAAAAATAATCAAAAATCATCAAAAAACAGGCCGCATCTTTTAAAAAGTGCGGTCTTTTTACACAAATCCACGAGGAAAAATCTATGTTCAAATTTGGTAAAACATTAGCATTCGTCTCCATCATCAGTATTTTAAGTGCTTGTGCCGATTCTGCTTCAATCAACCAACAAGCGGCAATGGGCTATCGTCAAATGATCTCCGAAGCAAAAAGCGAAGGGGCAATTAGACACCAATCCCGCACAGCTCAACGCTACACAAAATTTTTCAACAAAAGTGGTGCCTTATGCCAATGTGGAAAAATCACACCGGTCAGCCGTTTTAACTGGCAAACTCGAAGTGGTTAAATCGAAAGAACTTAATGCTTGGGCAATGCCTGGCGGTAAAATGGCGTTTTATACCGGTTTAGTAGAGTCTGAACCTCACGGATGATGAAATCGCGACAGTGATGGGGCATGAAATGGCTCACGCCTTAAAAGAGCATGGTAAAAAGAAAGCCAATATGGGGCAATTCACTGACGTACTTGCTGGCGTGTGCACACGCTGCGTTGGTCCACTCAGATCGGTTCTGACGGTAGCGCTGTTGTCGTTGGCTTAACCAAAGACTGGGCGTTAGATAAACCGTATTCCCGTAGTGCCGAAACAGAAGCGGATGAAGTCGGTTTATTATTAATGGCAAAATCCAGTTACAATCCACAAGCAGCACCGGGATTATGGGACAAAAATGCAAAAAGCGTCTAAAGGTTCACAGCGTGTTGGATAAACTCAGTTCCACCCACCCAAGCGACAAAGATCGCTCAAAGAAAACTTATTACGCCTCATGCCCGAAGCAATGGCGCTCTATCAGAAAAGCAAACACAGCTAATTTTCTGCGTTAAGAGGCATAAAAGTGCGGTCAAAAATTTATTTATTTTGACCGCACTTTCATTTGTAAGAAAGAAATTATCTCAGATTGAAACTGATCGCACCAGTACTGGAAGAAACACACCTGCAGGGCGAGGTACCGATGGAACGAGCACTTGCTACGGCTTTTTAATGCCGCGCCATCCAAAATCCTCAACACCGGAACTTTTCACTACACTAGCACCGCTAGTACTACCATCTGCTGCAATCGAGAAGGACACGGTGACAACGCCTTGTTTACGCATCATTTGTGCACGTGCCGGATAACGTTTAGTGTTTTTCAATCTCACGTCGAACGGCTGACAACAAGTATCTCTCTCTACTGCTGCTCACGCCATTACCAACCAAATTCGGATTTGTCGTGGCATTTGCCGGGACCAGTAGTAGTTGCCTTAGAGTTAACAGACGCATTGATTCAACAGTTCGATCACCTACCACAGCATCTCGTTTTTGGTTTCGGCTTTATCCTTTGGCTTCTCTTTTGGCTTTTCTTTCGGTTTCTCTTCGGTTTCTCTTTGGCTTTTCAGGTTCTTTTGGTTTCAACCTTTAGGTGGTTCCGGCTTTTTACTGTCGGATCTTCCACCATCTCCTGTTTTTCCGGCTCCGGTGCTTCCACCACCGGTGGCGTATCGGCTTCCACCATCGCCATAAGCATTTCCATAGAAATACTGGTAGAAATTTCGCCGGTTGCACTATTTGCGGTCGTATCTGTTTTTGTCAAATGGCTCCAAAATAACACAAAGATAATAATGGCATGAACTAACGACAGATAGCAGGAAACTTAACAGCGAACGTTTGGCATTCTGCATCCAGATTCTCCTACTGCGCTGCCGGTAGTAGCTCTGTGTTGCCACTTTGTGGCGCAGCAGGTGTTGCTGACGGAGCATCTGTCGATTTTGATTTTGTCGTCGCCTTAGTTGCCACAATGGCGACATCTTTAATCTCATTTTTGCCAATAAATCGGTTACTGACACGAAATCTTGGAAAGTAGCACCCGCATCAATTTTCAATGTTACTTTTTGCGATTTATCCCACGCGGCAATTTCGTTTCTAACGATTCTAAGCTGGTCGGTTTTGTCATTAAAAGAACACTTCCCTTCAGCAGTCACCGTCAATAATTTCGCCAACTCACTGGATTTAAAATGCCACAGAAGAACTGGCTTTCGGCACATCTACTGGATTTTCCCTTGAGAAATGAAAGACGCCGTAATCAATACGATGGCAAGCAACACCAACATAATATCAATGAACGGGACAATGTTGATTTCATCAAACTTTTCACGGTGATTCCTTGCTTCGGTATCTTCTTTATTCTTTTGAGAATGTGATACTTTCCATTTCAAACGGTTAACTTCTACTTTTACGACCCAAGGCGTTATAGAAAATCATGGAAGGGATTGCCACAAGAATCCCAAGTGCGGTCGCTTTTAACGCTAAAGATAAGTGCATCATGATTTCGCCGGCATTGACATCACCGCCGGATTGACCAATTTGGTAGAACGTTAAAAGGATCCCACCACTGTCTAATAACCCTACGTAAGGCGCATTCGCACCAACGGTGGAAATCACAGTAAGGTTGCGATTTAAATCAATTTCAAGAGCGTGAATCGTAGAATATTGGATGACTTTAACACGAGATAAGAAGAAGAAAACGCCTGATTACCATGGCGAGCATTAAGACGCTCATAACAACAATAAACCGATGATGATGTAATCACTGTAATTGTGTAAAAATTCAAAAATTTGTGGCATTTGTTTTTCCCTTAGACGAGGGTGCTTAAAATATAAAAAGAAGGAGATAAATCATCATCCTTTTACAACTGATAATGAATCGCATTAATTATAAGAATCTTCCATCGTTTGTAAATTAAAATTTAATAATAGAAAAAGCGATGAAGACACTTCATCGCTTTTAATTGATTTAAGTCACATTTTTAGAGCTTAACTACTTTAGCTTGTTTAATCATGTTGTCACTCACTTCCAAAATAGTCACCCGCAAGCCATTCACTTCTACAGACGAGTGCCTTCTTTTCAGGAATTTCTTCCAAATGCTCCAAGATCAAAACCGTTAAATGTACGCATCTTCGGTGTCCAAATTCCAATTAAACATTTTATTTAAATCGCGCAAATTAGCAGAACCTTCAATAATCATCGAACCATCAGATTGCTGTACAACTTCTTCATCAATTGTCGGCGCATTAGATGTGGTGAAATCTCCCACGATTTCTTCCAAAATATCTTCCAAGGTAACCAAACCTTTATATATCGCCGTATTCGTCCACCACCAAACCGATACGCTCTTTTTATTACGGAAATTAGCTAATTGCGTCTTTAAAGCCGTTCCTTCAGGAATGAAATACACTTCATCGGCAGCACGAATCAACGTTTCTTTGGTAAATTCATTTTTTCCAGCAACAAACGGAACGCTTCACGCACACGTAAAATACCCAGTACGTTTTCGTCCATACTGCCTTTATACAACACCACACGATTATGCCGCATGATTGAGCTGGCGCATAATAGATTTCCAGTCATCATCAATATCAATACCACCGATTTCATTGCGCGGCACCATGATGTCATCCACGGTAACGGTTTCCATATCCAAAATAGACAGCAACATTTGCGGATGTTGCCATCCGGTGTCGCTTCTCCCCGCTTCGGAAACGATGCTGCAATTCTTCGCGGCTAATGACTTGTTTCTTCAGATCCGGTTTAAGCCCACTAAACGCATTAAAAATTTGGTGAACACATTCATCACCCAAACTAAAGGAGCAAAAACCTGAGTAATGGGGGTTAATAGATGGCTCGAGGTCAATCCCACTTTTTCCGGGTGCATCGCTGCCACAGTTTTGGGGAAAATTTCAGAGAAAAATCAACATCACGAACGTGACGTGCACCGGTGGCAATCGCCACACCGGCATCGCCATATAATCGCATCCCAATCACGGTCGCAATCGCCGAAGCACTAATATTCACAAGGTTATTAAAGATAAGAATAAAACTCAGTAGTTTGTCCGGTTTATCAAGCAACATCTCCGCTTTTTGCGCTTTTATTGCCCTGCTCTGCTACGCAGGCGATATTTATTTAAAGAAAAGCAAACCTGTTTCGGAGCCGGAGAAAAATAGGCAGAAAGGACTAAACAGGCAATTAAAATGATAAATAACGTACTAAGGGAATACTGTCCAAAAGCGAAATCCTTGCATTAATTATAAAAGGCGGGAAAAACTCACCGCACTCTCATTTACCGATATTACACAATCAGACGACTACCGAAATAAGCAATCGTGAGCAAAAATCATACCTGAAATTGCATAAATAATCATCTTTTTCCACGCCAGCGGTAGTGCTTATAGCCTAAAAATCGCAATGCCGAATACAATCCAGCCGAATAACGAAAATAAACCTTTATGAATATTATCCGGTGTCATAGCGTTAACCAAAATGAAAGGTGCCGGAGATAAGGGTGAATGTCATCAATACTTCACCACCGACCAATAAACGGAAAAATGACGCTCTACCGTCATAAGCGGCGGCACCATTGGTGAAAAAGTCATCTTTTTGCTTTTTCAAACGACGATCGGTCAGACCAGCTGAATCGCATACAGGGTCGCGATAGCACACGGCATAAGCAAAAATCGACAAGCCGATATGAAAAAGCATAGACGTATTTTGGTTCAATAATTGAATAATGTGGCTTGGAAGAAAAAGTGGCATAAAATCAAATTAATAATGGAAAAACAATAAAACAATCGGTAACACAAAACCACATGGTGTTAACGCGCAACATGGCTAACGTGGCAAGTATGGCGATCATGACGCTCATCAATCAGCTCACTCCATAATGCTGAAATTCTGCCCTTTTCTGCCAAGTTTCCCAATAGTGGGAAAGTGCTAATAAGATGAAAAACCACCGCCAAAGTGCGGTCACTGTGTAGTTTTAACTATCGGCTCCCGCCACTTATGCGAGGTTAATAAAATGGGAGCAATGCGTAACACACTGATGAGGTAAAAAGAATTGATAAAACAGCAAACCACATAATTATTCTTCCTTTGTTTTGTTGGCGTTTTATTCTAACGAGATCAAGCTAAAATCGCCACGACTTTTATTTGACGTGAAAATGCGCGGAATTTCGCATAATGAACGGCATTTTACCGATGATACCTTCCGATTTAACCACAGGAAATATTATGTTTGAGAATTTATCCGATCGTCTTTCCAAAACCTTACGCAATATCAGCGGTCGAGGTCGTTTAACTGAAGATAACATTAAAGAAACCTTGCGCGAAGTTCGCATGGCATTGTTAGAAGCCGATGTAGCATTGCCGGTCGTGCGCGATTTTATTAACAATGTAAAAAGAACGTGCCATTGAGTAGAAGTCAATAAAGCCCCACGCCGGGACAAGAATTCGTCAAAATCGTCCAAGCGGAATTAGAAGCGGCAATGGGTGAAGCCAACGAAAGTTTAAATCTGAGCTACCCAACCGCCTGCCGTGATTTTTAAATGGCGGGATCTGCAAGGGCGGGGAAAACCACCAGCGTGGGTAACTTACGCAAATTTCTGCGTGAACGTCATAGAAAAAGTGCTTTGTTGTTTCCTAGGGTCGATCGTCTCATCGTCCGGCGGCGATCAAACAATTGAAACCCTCGTCACAGGGGTTAATGTCGATTTCTTCCCGTCTGATGTGAAACAAAAGCCGGTAGATATTGGTGAAAGCCGCGTTGGCAGACGCGAAATTAAAAATTCTACGATGCTGATCGTGGATACTGCAGGTCGTTTGCACGTTGATAGTGAAATGATGGATGAAATCAAGCAGGTTCATGCGGCATTAAATCCAATTCGAAACGCTCTTCACCGTCGGATGCTATGACCGGTCAGGATGCGGCAAATACAGCAAAAGCCTTTAATGAAGCATTGCCGCTTACCGGTGTGATCCTCACCAAAGTGGATGGCGATGCGCGTGGCGGTGCCGCATTATCTATTCGTCAAAATCACCGGCAAGCCGATTAAATTCCTCGGGTGGGTGAAAAACGATGCGAGAGCCCTTCCACCCGGATCGTGTGCGTCGCGTATTCTTGGCATGGGTGATGTACTTTCTTTTGATTGAAGATTTAGAGCGTTCCGTTGACCGTGAAAAAGCGGAAATGGCACAAAAATTCAAAAGGCGACGATTTCACCTTAGAAGATTTCCGCGAACAATTACGCGAAATGAAAATGGGTGGCATGATGTCCATGTTGGAAAAATTACTGGTGCGAAAAACCTGCCGGATCATGTGAAAAATCGTGTGGACGACAAAAATGTTCAACAAACTCGAAGCCATCATCAATTCCATGACCTTAAAAAGAACGCGCGAATCCGGACATCATCAAAGGTTCTCGCCGTCGTCGTATTGTCTCGGTTCCGGCACGCAGGTGCAAGATGTAAACAAGCTCACTCAAACAATTTGACGAAATGCACGTCATGATGAAGAAAATGCGTAAAGGCGGCATGGCAAAAATGATGCGCGGCATGCAAGGCTTTAATGGGCGGCGGGCTCGGCGGATTAGGCGAATGTTTAGATCGTTAGTACAGTGTGGTTAAAAATGAAAGAATAACCACACCTCTTTACTAGAATATCTAACGCTTCTCACATAACGAGGAAAGATTAAATGAAAACGAAAATCTCTTATTATTAGGTACGGTAGTATCACTAACCGCTTTGTTCAATGGGTGAACTGGGTTTGGATAATGTGAGTCTCCAGATTGGCGACCTTTATAAAGATACGATCAACTCGACTCAATATATCTCTTTTATTAGTACAGAGACTGCATAAGAGCAATCTCGTCCATATGAAGCTCGCATAGATAGTGTGGGGAAAGGCTTATCGGAAAGAGTCACAAAGAGAACCAAGATTTAATTAGAGGAATCTGTGTATTAGCACTTTTATGATGCTGACGCCACAATATGGCAATATATTTCGGAACAGAAAACGCTAAGCTTAAACCCACACCAACAAGAAGATATAAAAGAAACGTGCAAAAGCATCGATTTCTACGAGTTTGAAAGGACGGCTGCTCACGTAGAATTTACGGCAAATAAACTATGTGTGCTGATTTTAATAGCAGTAAAATGATAAAAGTTACGATAGCACAATTATTGCAGTACTTATAATAATTATTACACGAGGTCATCAAGCGCCATTATTTCCAAGCATGATATTAGCATGTGAATTATAAACTCTCAGTGACGGGTAACCAGTCCCTTTATTGCCGAAAGCAAGCAAGCAAAGCAAAACACGGACAACTTAATTAGGATTAGCTAACTAAAAAGAGCGACGCTCTCTTACTAACATTAGTTTGTCAGCGTTATAGTGCGGTCAAGAAAAATAACGTTTTTATGACCGCACTTTATGTCAATCTGTTTTTCTTAACTTTCGCTATGTTCTTTCTCTTCTACTTTTGCCACGGCACCGTTAATCTGTTACAAATTTCCGTTGAAACTCAGACGGTTAGGAATCTCTGCCAACACATATAATTTTTCCGTATTCGCACTGCGCTTTCATTGAAAATAGCCTTTGGTCTTTTAAACTATTATTCGTAAAAGGTGGAGAAAACCGCTTTCATCAAAAATTCGGAGTGCATTAATGCCATGTACAGGACAGACGACGTTTAGAGCCACAGACTGACTTTCTTTTCTCCAAATCTGCACGGAAATCAATGGATTATTTTGCAGTAAATTCACTGTAATGTAAATAGCGTTTGTAAAGATTTCACGCATTACACCGGCAGACCAAAGTTTACAACATCTCGAATATTCAGCTGTTGATTGTCAGACATCATCGTCCTGTAATAATATTTTGGCGTTGCAATTCGTTAATGATTTTCTCTACATCGCTGTGCCGATCCGATCTACTTCCGTAAAAATGCAAGAACATCGCTACTGCAGAGCACGGTAAATCTCAAGCACGGCATCTAACACTAAATCCTTTTGAATACCTTTCGCTGTAATGCAAACACAATTACTCTGCGACCAGGATGGCAACACGAAATACGTGTTGATGTCGTGCAGTGATAGGTCATTAACACGGCTGGAAGATCGTTCCAAACGGACAATTTCACCGAAGTTGTCTTTCTCCACCAAAGACCAACTCGATCGGCTTAAAACATGATCCTAGCATCAGTTTCCAGGTTTTTCAGCGGCGCAACGATTTCATCGTCAGCCGGGCACGCTTTTGCAATAATTGCTGATAACTGGAAAGCTGCTCTAACAATTGCTCACGAGAGAGGCGCACGTTGGCGGAAGACACAATGCCGTTCGGTTAAGTTCATGGCATTCACTGCCGCGGCTTTATTAATATCACCATCACTTGATGAGAAACCGCATCAACAGCTTTGTTAAACCATTGAGGGCGATCTACAGGCGGCTCTTTCCATTCCGGGAAGTTTTTGATTTAAATAGGCGTTTAACGCTAATAGGTCACCTGAAAATTCACATAACCTTTGCCCCAAATTACGCAATCTAATCACACGTAATACTGTCAGCATTTTCTTTTCTTTCGCCGCACCACGTAATTCTTTTTGACATAAGTGTCCACTTCTAAAACGTGTTTCATACCCCACATACACCGGCACAACCGCAATCGGTCGGCTCTGCTGTTGCTGTAATGCCTGTAATGTCATGGACATCATACCGGTTTTCGGCGCGAGTAAACGCCTCCCGTACGTGAACGCCCACCTTCAATGAAGTATTCCACGGCATATCCACGATGGAACAACTCCGACAAATATTCACGGAAAATCGTGGAATATAAGCGGTTACCTTTGAAGGTACGACGAATGAAAACGCCCCACCACGGCGGAACATCCTCCCCTACCGGTAAGAAATTGAGTTAATCCCTGCGGCAATATGCGGTGTTACCAAACCTGGTGATATAGCACGTAAGAAAAGCAATAAATAGTCAATGTGGCTACGATGACAGGCACATACACGATTTTCGCTACTTAACGCCAGGTTTACGCACGCGATCCGCGTTTTTCCACTCTGAATGCCTTGATACAATTTGTTCCACAACCAACGCGAAACGATCCGCTACACGTAAACTTTCGTAGCTCACGATTCGCCGCAATTTCATCCAGAATTTTTCCAGCTTCTTTATGCGCTTTCTCTCTACTAATGTTCTTACTTTTCGCTTTGTCTTCGATTGCCGCCAAAATTACCGGCAGTTGCAATAATTTAATGAACATGGCTTGGCGATTTGGCAAGCGAGGACCAGTCGCCGAAATACGTTGTTTAGCAAAGTGCATTTTGGCTACGAGCCAATTTCTTGTGCAATTTTCTGATCAAATCCATGCTCACGAGTCATATAACGTAAAGACACCGCTTGAGAGAAACGCACACAAAGGTATCGCGTCCAAAACCATAATGCCGCGACTGTTTTTGTAGCCCGTTTAACAAACGTAAGTTTGGCAAACCCGTTTTGATCTTCACGCCCGGAGCTCTTCCCCATAAAACTGAAACGGGAACTAACTGCGTCTAAATCCGGTGAAGTGCGGTGCAATTTCAAATATTTATTGAAAACAGTGATCGTTTCTCTTTTGTAGCCTTTCGATTTAAAAAGCGGGCGACCTTCATCTAAAAACAAAGCGGGAGTAATAAATTGCCATTAATTTTCATTTTGTTCTAAAGGATCCGCGCAAGCCCACGCTCAAACAGTTTTTACGAAAATCACAAAAATCGGTTTGTGATGTGCAAAGGCAACACATAAAACGATAGGTTGGGAAATATTTAGTTCTAGTTCTTCAATAGGATGATGAGGAATCGGATTATTTTTACTAAAATCGACAAATGTGCAATTCAAGTAATTTCCGGTAAGCATTCAGAAAACCAGCCATAATAAATGTCCTTGTATAATTAACGTTATTTCACATACTTTGTGCAAAAATTGGCGCTAGTTTAGCATAAAAACTTCATAGAATTAGTGACGAACAACACAATTCTAGGATAAGCCTCTGATTCGATTTATATTTCAACAAAAAGAAAGTTGCGCCAAGTTTTTCTGTATATAATACCAGTTACTTATGGCTATAAAATAACAGGGTGATTTTTATGAAAACCACTTACAGCTCGGCAACAGGAAGTTTATGATTTTTCTGAAACACCATCTTGAAACAACCGGCATGCCACCAACACGGGCGGAGGATCTCTAAAGAACTGGGTTTCGCTCTGCCAAATGCGGCTGAAGAACATTTAAAAGCATTAGCGAAAAAGGGCGTGATTGAAATCGTCTCCGGCACATCCTGTGGTATTCGCTGTAGTTTGTGAAGATAATGGGGCAAGAAAGAACCGGGATTACCGTTAATCGGGCGCGTAGCCATGCAGGTGAACCGATTTTGAAGCGGAACAACATATTGAAGGCACCTATCATGTTGATCCGACAATGTTCAGAGCCACAAGCGGATTTTTCTACCAAAAGTTTATGGTCAATCCATGAAAGACATCGGCATTTTTGGACGGTGACTTATTAGCCGTCCAGCAGCACCAAGGACGTACGCAATGGACAAGTTGTCGTTGCCCGCATTGAAGACGAAGTCACGGTAAAACGTTTGGAGCGTAAAGGTTCAACGGTTTATTTACATGCCGAGAACGAAGAATTTGCCCCGGATTGTCGTGGATTTGACTCAACCGACGCAATTCGAAATTGAGGGTATCGCTGTCGGCATTATTCGTAATAATGCTTGGATGTAAAACACCGGAAAAATCGACCGCACTTTTCTTGCAAAAACCAGCTTTCCGTGTATAATTTGCGCCCTCAGTCACATCCGAGATTAGTTCCTTGCTTTCCACAAGATTGGTGACTGGTCTTACGTTGAGGCTGATTAACCCGTAAGGAGCAGTAATGCGTCACTCACGAAATCGTGCTTTATGGTTTCATCCGACCAAAGCGAGCAAGTACCGGGCATGATTGAACGTTACACCGGTTCTGTAAAAGAAGCCGGCGGTCAAGATTCATCGCCTAGAAGATTGGGGTCGCCGTCAATTAGCATACCCAATTAACAAATTACATAAAAGCCACTATGTAAGCTATGAATGTAAAAGCGCCTCAACAAGTAATCGACGAGCTAGAAACGACTTTCCGTTATAACGATGCTGTATTGCGCAGCATGTTATTCACACTAAGCACGCCGTAACCGAAGCGTCCCCAATGGTTAAAGCGAAGATGATCGTGAAACTTTGACTGAAGTTGAATCCAACGATTTTTGAGGATGCTGGAAGAGTAATTTGAACATTGAAAACCGTTTATCCATTATTGGTATCGTTACCGGTAATCTTAAACGGCGCAAAAAGCCCAAAACGGAATCGAACATTGCCAATTTTATTGGAACATCGTTCAAACCAAGTGGAAGCTAATTTAAAGCAGACAAGCTTAGTGCAAAATTCCGGGTTCAGGTGAGCGGCAATCAATTAGTAGAAAAACTCAAGGGCATTACGGTCGGCAATGCAAAGTATTAATTCAGGTTTTTAACCACCATCAGTTCATATGGGTCAACACAATTAGTCTTACATAGCCGAGCAAATCGAATTTATAGATTAGGAGACCAGCCAAATGGCACGTTATTTCCGTCGTCGTAAGTTCTGCTGTTTCACAGCGGAAAAATGTTGTTGAAATCGATTATAAAGATATCGCTACATTAAAGAACTACATTTCTGAAAGCGGCAAAATTGTGCTGCCGCATTACCGGTACTCGTGCAGTACCAACGTCAAATTAGCTCGCAATCAAACGCGCCTGTTATTTAGCATTACCTTACCTGACACGCATCATCACTCAAGAAGGAAGGTCAAATGCAAGTAATTCTTTTAGATAAAAAGTGCACACTTAGGTAAAAGTGGGCGATCAAGACTGTTAAATCCGGCTATGCACGTAACTTCTTAATCCCACAAGGTGAAAAGCAGTGATGGCAACCGCCGCTAACATTGAACACTTTGAAGCACGTCGTGCAGAATTAGAAGAAAAAGCAGCTCAAGCATTAGCCGCTGCTGCTGACCGTGCAGCACGCTTTAGAAGCATTAGGTTCTGTAACCATCGCTAAAGCAGGTGACGAAGGTCGTTTATTCGGTTCTATCGGTACCCGTGGATATCGCTGATGCAATCACTGCAAAAGGCGTTGAAGTGGCGAAAAGCGAAGTTCGTTTACCAAACGGGTTAACCGTACCTTTTGGTAGAACATGAAGTAACTTTCCAATTCCATGGCGAAGCTTTTCTCTCACTTGAACGTGATTATCGTTGCTGAATAATTCAGTGCGAAAGAAAAACCCGGCTGTCCTGCCGGGTTTTTATTTGACACTAAAAGTGCGGTAATAAAAACAATATTTCACCCCACCTCTCCCAATTTTTATCCTCTTTCTTTCTAAATTACGATCCTGATCATGAAAATAACACCTCTTTTTATCCTCCTCATTTCAGCTCTCCGTATAATTTTGCTTTAAAAAGAGCAAAGAAGAACATGAACACCCTATTTACCCCTTTTCCTTCGCCTATTACAAATTCCGAAACTAGGCCCAACCTCAATTCAAAAAATACTTGATCAAGTAAATTTATCTGATTTACAAGATTACGATGTTACCGCATTCAAACATATAGGTTGGAATGCCCAGCAAATCAAGCGTGGTTTCACCCGAAAAACGCTATATTGAACCGGCACTTTTTATGGGGAGAAAAAGCGGGGAATCATATTCTTGATTATTATCATCCGGACTATCCTGAGCAATTAAAACAAATTGACAGCGCGCCACCGAAAGTCATTCGTCAAGCGTGAAACATCCACCTTATCTCACCCACAGATTGCTATCGTTGGCAGTCGCCAATGCTCAAATTATGGAGAATATTGGGCAAAGTATTTTGCCTCAGAACTAACAACCAATGGTTTCATCATTACCAGTGGTCTCGCCTTGGGCATTGACGGATTTTTGCCATCAAGCAGCAGTGAGATTTGAGACAGCCGACTATCGCGGTATTAGGAGTGGTTTGGAAGAGAGATTTATCCGGCGAAAACACCGCAAATTGGCACAACACGCATCATTGAACAAGGTGGCGCGTTAGTTTCTGAGTTTTTCCCGTTGCAAACCGCCTATCGCGAAAACTTTCCTCGCCGTAATCGCATTATCAGCGGATTATCTCTCGCGACATTAATTATCGAAGCCACCGAACGGCAGTGATCTTTTAATCACCGCTCGTTATGCACTGGAACAAAACCGAGAAATGCTCACCCGGCAATATCCAAAGTCAATTTAGCCAAGGCTGTCGTAAACTTATTAAACAAGGCGCGATGCTGGTAGAAAATGTAGAAGATATTTTAGAAAACCTCGCACCACAAAATGGCATGGGAAAACACCTGAAAAATAGACTGCACTTTTTCTTCCCTCAACGGTCATTTCTCCGCAACAAGAGGAAAAGGTATCGCCTACTTATCCTGAACTTTATCAAGCGATTGGGTATACGCCAATCAGCATTGATTCCTCTCTAGCACACTCAATTTGTCGGTGGAGCAACTTCTTATTCAGCTTTTAGAATTAGAACTTCAAGAACTGATTTACAGTGAAAACGGGTTATACCGCCGCACTAATTTATCCCTCAAAGACATCAAAAACCCTCAGAATAAGAAACAATCGATGCTTATTGTTCAGAGAAATCACGCATTAACTTATGCATTTTACAATTTTAGCAAATGCGCGACGGTACGACAAATAGCCAAATGCAGATACACCCGACCTTGTGTTAATATGACAGGGTTTTCTTGGTGCATTGAAAATGAATTTGGTGACTTGATTACATTTCATCATTTCTCTCCGGCGTTATCCGATGATCAAACCAATGGCGGGACAAACACGCTTGTAATTGTAAGCGGGCGCGGTATAGCAACACGTGCAAATTAGAGGTGGATAAATCACATTCTTGACAAATTTGTTCACTTTGCATATCAAAAATATTCTCGCATCATAAAAAGCACGTGCTTGCTGTGCCGGCAGATGATCCAAGCACGCTTCAAAAATAATCCAAAACTCTTTTTATATGCCTGTTCTTGAGGGTTCTTCCCACGTTGAAGGTAGGAATCGACTACGATCCCAATGCCCTTCTTGATCAAAAACGCATTCGGGTCATCGTCATCACTCACTTCTGAAACCGTTACCACACGCTGCCGATACTTCAACAAATCAATAATCTGATTTTTCAAAAATGGCAAAAACCACGTTTTTAACGCTAGCAGCACCTTTAAATGACGCCGCATGCTGATACGCCCTTGTCAGGGCTTCTTGCACCACATCTTCCGCCAAATCCTTGTCACGCAACTGCAGCGGTGCAAATTTTTAACATTTGCTCCCGAATATCTTGTATTTGCTGAGATGAAATCGATTGAAAAGCCAACGCATCGTTGAAGACATAAGAAAATCCGTTTTATCTGTACTCTGCAGGCATTCATCATAATCCTACCTCTTTCACAAAGAAAGCCATACCGCGAGAATTCATAGATATGAGATGATATGCTTTAGTAGGCTTTGTTTATCACAAAGCCTTATCATTTAAAAGTTACATTTTTGGCTTCATTGTTTCAGCTTCTTTTCATACCCTGTTCCATGTTATTTTCCATCATTTTTATCTGATTTCATCTTTTTCTTCATGTGCATGCTTCATTGATTTTCCCTCTTTCATCTTATCCATTTTCTTGTCCATCATCGGCTTGGCATCTTTCATGCTTTCCATTTTATGTTCCATTTGCTGTTCCATTGGTTGCATGCTTTTCATTTCAGCAGAAACTTGAAAAGTCATTACCATGCCAAGCACACCGGCTAATGTTACGAATGATATCATCATAAGAAACTCCTTTTAATCCCTATTGAGAGGTGTTGAAATTTTTGATTAAGAAAAACTGTAAGAAAAACGAACACTTTCTTACGGCTGCGGATTAGACGGAACAGGTCGACAATTTCTTACAAAAATTTTTATGAAAAAAAGAAGGAATTGGGAGAGGAAATAAGCTGTGATGACAGAAAACAGTGCGGTTACAAAATCTATCGAGAATTTCCACCGCACTTTTCCACTTAAAATCAGCGCTTGCTTTCCGCCTGTTTAATTTCCGGCGTTGTATATAAACGAGTGCTTATACAAATAGCTACCCAACAGCGCGTGAGCCAAAGGCTTCTTTGACCATGCTGTGGCACTTCCGCTTCCGTTAAGGTTTCCAGTGGCTTTGTCGTAGCGATAAGTCTTTTGCGCCTACTCGGAATTGAATCACCACATCATTGCCCCCGCATAAGTGCCTGCACTTGGTCGTATTGCGATAATGGCGCGATTTGGATCGTTTGGTTTGCGTGAGGTCATAACCAATCATCGGGTAGTCGCCGCTAATTCCCGCCAGAGAAAGTAACGTGGTCGGCATATCAAATTGGCTAACCAAACGATTATCGCGGCGCGGTTCGATACCTTCGCCCAAAATCAATGCCGGAATGTGGAAATGCTTAATCGGCATCAAACTAGCACCGGCAACACGGGGATCGTGGTCAGCAATCACCAAGAAAATCGTGTCTGCCAATAATTGGAGCTTTCGCCAATTTGAAGAAAATGCCCAATCGCATAATCCGCATATTTTGCCGCATTGTTGCGCGTGGCTTTTCGGTTTTTCGTACAGCTCAATTCTTCCATCCGGGAATTCAAACGGATCGTGGTTGCTGGGCTGAACACGAGGCTAAAGAATGGTTTACCTTCGTTGTGTAATTGGGTAAACGTCTCATTGGCTTTTAGTGAACAAGTCTTCGTCACTCACGCCCCAAGTCCCGGTGAAGCTTGGGTTTTGATAATCCATTTGGTCGATAATACGTTTTAAAAACCATTACCGTAGAAAAAGCCCGCCATGTTATCAAAATGCTTTTCCCGCCGTAAATAAAGGACGTATCGTAACCCCGTTGGCTTAATAACTGTGCCAAGGTAAAGAAAACCATTTTGACTGTTATTCAATTTCACCACGGCACGTGCCGGTGTCGGGGTAAAACCTGCCGTAACGGCTTCTATGCCGCGTACAGAACGGGTGCCGGTGGCATATAAATTATCAAACAACCAGCCTTGCTGTGCCAACTTGTCAAATTCGGGCGACAATGGCAAACCACCTAGCGTACCGATAAATTGTGCACTGAAGCTCTTTCAAACACAATCACGATATTTTTCGGTTTTGCCTTGGTAAGTGGCTTGGTTACGGGTCAAGGTTGAATTTCCTTGGAAGATAAGCCTCTGCCGGACGGCTTCCGCTGTTTTTCACAATGGAGAGCATTTCTTCCACATCCATTTTTCCCGTAGGCTTCGGAAGAGGTGCCTCGTCTTTAAAATTGTTGCGCCGCATAAATGACGGAATAACCTGAATTCAGCACCAAAGAATTCACCATGGCATCAGAAGAAAAACGCCACCGCTACTGGTTGATTCCGCGGTGTTGAAAAACTGGAACGCGCACCAAGAAAACACTCAAGGCAATCACCAACAACGCCACCACAGTACTGCCATGTCCAACGCCTTGGCGTGATATTGCGCACCGCCCAACCAGCCAATTTCAATACACCACCACGGCAATCAGCGTAAAAACGAGGCTAAAAATGACCGCACTTAGATGCCCTTCCATCACACATGGAGAACTACTTCTTTTCGGGTAAATTAAAATATTCGATGAACAGGCGATTCGGACGATAATCATAGGTTTCAATAAACGCCGGTGTCGCCAGTCCCATAAACACAATAAACACACTGCCGGTACCGTCAACCAGAAACGCAAAATACGCTGCGAAATGCGCCCTAACGCGTTTTGATGATACAGCAACACCCAGTCAATAACGCCGGCACACCGAATAAATAACACAAAGACACCACATCCATGCGTAGTAGTGCTGCAGGGAACACTCGCCCCAACCATTAACGGCACTGACCCGTTCTTGTTGCATAAAGACAAAGCCGAGGCGGATAGCGTAAATACGATGAGATTAATCAAAGAAAAGATCGGAAATAGCAACGAACGCGGTCTGCCTTTCGTAAATAAATATCGTGACATGTCAGTCTCCAAAACATAAAAAACCGTTCTTTTTAGCCGATGAAAGCAAAAGAACGGATTTAAGAAAAATTATTCGATCCAATGAACAATCTCATTGAGTGGCTTGCGGGATTTTGGACGAATGTCTTTGCGCACGATAGCCGAAAGTCACTGCCACGGATACCGCATATTTTTCCGCATCATATGCACCGGTTTGCGCCAAAATACGGTTTACTCGCATAATTAAAACCCTTCGATCGGACAACTGTCGATACCGATTAAGGCAGCCCCGTCATCATATTAGCCAAAGCGATATAGGTTTGTTTGCTCGCCCAATCGAATAAAGTGCGGTCGTTTTCCAACACTTTTATGTCGTTTTTTGGAATGTTTCGTATTTCGCCACAGCTTGTTGTAGTTGTTCTTCATTTAAGCCGCGACGCAACAAATTCTGGCGAAAATCGTCCGAATCGTAACGGCTTTTTGTTTGCCAAAAATGGCGACCACATGGCTGGCATCATCTAACTGCGTTGCCATGCCCCAACTCACCGGTTTTAAGGCTTGGCGTAATTCGGGATTTTGCACCGCTAAAAAATTGCCATGGTTCGGATCCTACGGAACTTGGCGATAAAGCGACCAAGTTCTAAAATATAGTCAAAATCTTCTTTGCTGATTTTTGCGCTCGGGATCGTAATAACGTGTTGCGCAACGAGAAATGGAAGGCATCTAATACTGTTGTTTAGTGATGCTCATAAATGTCTCCTTTACAATAACATAATGAGAAAATAAGAATAAGTTGCAATTTGCTTTGCTCATTCTCCGCTTATTTTGATATTTGTCCAGTAAAAACATGCGGATTTTTGACCGCACTTTTACACGGTTAAATAAGCTTCAACTTGTGGCGGAACTGCCTTAGGCAAGCGGATGAGAACCTGTTTGTGTCGATTAAGCTCGCCTTTTTCCAGCACAATGCTACTTTTGGGCACTTTTTAAAGAGTTTACTGAGAATTTTGAGCAATGGGCGTTGGCTTGCCCATCTACAGGAGGTGCGGTAATGCTGATTTTTAATTCATCATGCCAAAACCGACAATCTGATCTTTTGGCGGCTTTGGGGTTTGTAAAAGATTCTAGCAGCAAATCATCGCCGCTCTGTCTCTACTGCCTCCATACTGAGAGATTCCTAAAATGTCGTTAGCTTAAAACGCTGCACAGCCCAAAGACCACCGAAGATGTCGTAGAGCACACGATTGAGTAAAATACAAAGATAAAAACCACCACCATTGGTGAAAAATCATACCGGTATTAGGTAGAATTTTACGGATGGGACGAAGCACAGGCTCGCTTAATTGGTACAACAAATATTGTGTTTGACCGGCAGCACGATTAAAACCAGCCAAAATAGCACTACTAACAACACATAGAAAATAGCCTCACCAATGCTGTGCACCACACTTTAATACACCAATCACGTGTATATTCAACAAGGAAGCGCCCGCGATAGTGCCAGTTTAATAAAAGGAAATTTTACCCATCCCAAAATCAAACATGCCAATAACGCAGCAATATTCACACCTTTCACTGTTGGCGCGAACCGACTGAGAGGCGCGACAACAGGTTGCGTCGCTTTCACTAAAGCTTGTGACAAAGGATTATAAAAATCCACTCGCGCTAGCTGAACCAAAACACGTAAGATTAAAATAAAGCTATAAACGCCGATCACAGTCGCAATCAAAAATTGAATTGAATTCATGCTGTTTCCTTTAAAATTATAACCAGCCTTTGCGTTTGAAATACCAATAGGGTGCAACGCCGCCAATGCCATTAACCCCAACGCCATCGGATAGCCAATTAAAACCCAAGTTCCGGCATATCGTTGAAGTTCATACCGTAGTTAGACGCCACCAATGTTGGCGGAGGAAAAATCACCGACACAACGGAGAAGATCTTTGATAATACGGTTCGCTCTAATATTAATGAAACCCATCGCAGCGCAGCAAAGAAATTCACTTTTGGAACAAGGATTCATTATGCGGTTGCAAAAGACTCAATATCTCGTAAAATTTCACGCGCCTGTTCTAACTGGTTAGCCGGCAAACGGGTTTTTACGCACCAAGAAACTGAGCGACGTTGCGTATCCATCAAACACAAAACGCACTTTGCTGGAACTGGTATCTTCTTGTTCTGTTAAAGCTGCCAAAGCCTCATCAAAAAGCTTCCCTTGAGTGCCGTCTAACCACGCGACTTAATTTTTCCAAATCCCACACACATTTTCAATCACATCAGCCAGTTGCTCGATTTTCTGCTCAAATAAATCCAACAACAATTCATAGGAGTTACATCTGATTAAACGCTGATTACGAGAACGCATACGATATAAACGGAACGCCGGTAATTCGCGGTCACGCAAAGTAAAACAAACGCCCGTCACGAATGGTGAACGCCACGCTGGCTAAATCCGCATAGTCATTTTCATCTTCACAATAAAAGAAGGAGTGCAGACAAACCGTCTTCGTCTTCACGCGCAGATGCTTCGATGTCTTCCAATTCAAGAAAAGAGGCTAAACTCTGACCTAGATTTTCTTGCAAGGTCTCCACGTTCTTCATCGGTTGGTTCAATTAAATCAAGCCAAATCGCGGTGTTTAACGGCTCGGTGGTTTACATCAATCGAACCAAGCGAGCGTCCTCAAGGGCAAAAAGCATTTATCATTTTGTCATACCCGTATTGGACTGATGCACATGGCAGTGAACGACGGCAAACGAAAGGAATATTACAAGCAATCACGATCGAGATGCGGTCGTTTTTAGATGCGTTTTTAACGACAAGTAAAGAGCTGTAATGAAAGAATATGTTGCAAAATTTTCGCTTGACGAAAAGATGCCGAAAAGAGAAAGGTAAAAAGAACTTACCAACGAAAACCATCGCCGATAAGTGAAAGGCGATAGTTACAGTGAAAACCCGTTCGGTATCGACTGTGACCGTCCAAAGTGTGTCCTCATGTTACTAAATCGCGCGCAATGTTACGCCTGAAAGCCTGATTCTGTCAAGGCGAAGGCGAAAAAATCCTTCGCCGAATAACCTGTTAGAGTATAAAAACACCTCAAATTGCATCGCACTTTTAAGCCACATTCCACCAAATTAACGCCCATTTGCGTTGTCCGTGTTCGATGGTTTCGTTGCTCTGTTGTTTTTGACATAAAATGCGGATAAACCTTGCTTCTCTTTGTCGTTCAACGGACCAGGTGAAAATTCCACCGAATTCAACAAATTCATAGGTTTCGCCCACAAAACTACCGGATTCCGTTTCAATGAAACTGAGGTCGCTTGAATGCCTTTTGGTAAAGCCGTGATTGAGCAGGTAAAATATGGGTCGGGAAACCAATCATCATCACGCCCGATGGCGGAAAACACGCCTTCATCTCCAAGAAAGTGGCGCTGCGTCACGGGAAGTGGGGAATACACCCGTCGCTTTAACGCAAAAGTTTCTCGATCGCGTCGTCTCAAATCATCCACTAAGGTGCAGACGCGAGGGCGCAAAATCACACATCCGCTTGCGGCACATCGTCCCACTCCGACCAAGAACGACGAATCAGATTTAAATTTTCCAGTTGCAATTTTTGCTTTATATTCTGCCAACACATCCAATACATTCCTGTGCTGTAATCCACAGGCGTACAGACCTGACTGCCTTTGCTGCTGTGCGCCAGCGGAATGGGCAAAGCGTGCCCGTACCACTGGCCGATATCGAGAACGCTTTGCGCCAGGGTTGCACCTGCATGGTTTCCAGCCAATTGTTGGCGGTAACGGCTCGCTTTCCTCACCGTGATTTTCCGCCATTTTGACGGCTGTCCCATTTCTCCGGCGGCAAATTGTAATGGTTACCAAGCAATAAGATGCACTGTTTGCAGAGGGCGCAAAATCAATATCCGTAGAAAGTCATTGCATGTTACACCTAAAGTGCGGTGGATTTTGGTGATAGATTTTACCGCATTACGCTACATTCTTTGAAATATAACGAATACAAGATTTAACACATAAACCGCACTTTGATTGCTCAACAGTGCGGTCTGTTTTACGAGATGATTTGAATTAGTGATTTATCTCACCTTCAATCGGTTTGACGTTTTCATCAAATTCCGGAAGCGGTTTATGTTCACTTGCCACGTAAGAATAAATCACCGCAACACGAACAGGGTAAACAACGTACCAACCGCCAAGCCTGGAAACAATCACAGATCATACTGAAAACGGGAGACTGCCCCCGGCACCCGTCGCATAAAGCAATGGAACCAAGCCGGCAATCATCGCCGCAGTGGTCATCAGAATCGGACGTAAACGCACTTTGGCGGCTTCGTAATGGCTTCAATACGGGAGTTTTACCGTGATTTCAGCTGCTCTTCTTTTGCCACTTCACATTAAAATACCGTGCTTTGGTGATTAACCCGACCAACGTAATTAAGCCCCACTTGGGAGTAAATATTCAGTGTCGCTGCCGGCTGCCGACAAAACCGAAGGCGTTCAAGGCTAATAATGCCCACTGATCGCCAACGGCACGGAAATCATGATCACCATCTGGGTCACTGAATGAGACTCAAACTGAATCTGCTAACACCAGAAAATGATCATGACCGCCAACACGAGAGGTCACCGCTCAACGCATTGCCTCTTGTACGCAACTGACGGGCTTCACCTTTTGAAAGTCGTAGTTATAACCTGAGCTAACAATTCTTTTGAGCTGTCTTTCAGCCATTGAATCGCATCCCAATGGAAGAACCCGGCATCGGTACCACACTGATCACCGCCGAGTTCAGCTGGCTGAAACGCGGCAAAAGAGCTTGGTTGTGGTTCTAGACGTCATGCTCGACCAAACTGCTTAGCGGAACTGATGTCGCCATTCGCAGCCGAAACATAATAATGTATCCCAGCTTTGCGGAGATAAACGATCTTCGCGTTTTACCTCGGAAATAATTTTATACGCGCGACCGTCAATATCCACACGTTCAACGTGTCGCCGCAGATAAGAAGCTGCCTAATGTTGCACTGATTTGTTTCATCGTAATGCCGTGAGTACCGGCTTTTTCACGGTCAATTTTTGATGTGCATTTGCGCCGTGTCGAATTTCAAATCTAAGCTCGAGTAAACGAACTTGCCGGATTTCTGCATCGCTTCCAGAATTTACCGGCAACATTCGCTAAATCTTCATAGCCTTTTGACGTACTAATCACAAAAACCAATCGGTGGCCCTTGTTCCCCGGTTTCAATTTCGGGAAAGCGAAAACCATCGACAGACACTTCCGGAATCACTTGGCTTTGTTGTTTAACTCTTCCAACACTTTTTGCCTGACTTCTGGAACGATCTTTCCAGTCTTTTCAAGGTTACTACGTTCAAAGATTGGTTGGTGCTTAGCACACCGAAATGCTCATCGCAAATTGCACTTCGTCCGTATCCGTTAACATGATACGGTGCCATTGCCGCTTGCACATAATCTACGTTCACATTAGACGGTGCAGAACCAATGGCCAAAAAATGCGCCTTTGTCTTCTGTCGGGGTCAATTCACTGGAAAGGGAATTAAACACAATACCGGTAATGTAGCAAAAATCGCTGCCGCAAATACCAACATACATTTCCGATTCGCCATCACTAAACCTAAAACATAAGTATAGGCACTGTTGACTTTTGAGTTAAATGTGCGGTTAACACGCTCTTCCAATTTGCTTGGTTTATCGTATCCTTTCAACAATTTACTGGTCATCATCGGAGAAAGCGTCAATGCCACGATACCGGAAATAAAACTACCGCACCGGCAAGGGGTTAAAGGCAAACTCTTTAAACAATGTTCCCGGTAATGCCGCCCATTAACGCCATCTGGGGAATATACCGCAATCAACGCAATCGTCATGGAAATGACCGGCACTGCAATTTCACGTGTACCAATAATTGCCGCACGGAATGGCGTTTCACCGAGCTTAATATGGCGGTCAACGTTTTCCAACACCACAATGGCATCATCCACCACCAAACCGATTGCCAAAAATTAAAGGCCAGCAATGTCATCGAGTTGATGGAGAAACTCAAGGTTTGCAGCATCATGATCACCCCGATGAGGGAAATCGAATGGTAATGACCGGAATCAAAATCGCCCGGAAAGAACCGATAAACATCGTGATCACCACCAAAACGATGATCGTCGCTTCCAATGATGGTTTTTACCACTTCTTCAATGGAGTTATTAATGGCAACAGTGCGGTCATATAAAATGTCTGTTTGAATGGCATTCGGCAAATTATTTTTAATGCTTTCATACAACGGCAGAATTTTTTCCGCCACCGTTAACGGGTTTGCCGAAGACGTCGGATTCACTGCCAACACCACGGAATCAGAACCGTTTTGCTACCGCACGGGCATTATCGCTGGATTTATTCAATTCAATATCTGCAATATCGCGTAAACGGACAAGTTTATCGCCATTGGAATACACAATCAGTTTGCTTAACTCATCAACGGATTTTTGTGGTGGTATCCACTTTTGTTTTTGTATCACCACGTAAAAACCGTTGTCGTTACCTGCTAGCCGTTTGCACGTTGTTTGCCGATAAGGCAGACATCACTTGCGTGGCAGAAAGGTTTTGTGCTGCCATTTTTTGTGGATCCAACCAAATGCGCAGAGCATATTCGGATGCACCGAAAATATCGACGCTTGCCACCCCTTCCACGGTAAAGAACTGCGGTTTTTACCACACGTTGAATATAGTCCGTCACTTGGCTTGCATCTAACTTATTGGAACGGAAACTAGTATACATAGCCCGGAACCACCGGTCGAAGAAGTCACCGTCGGATCTTCAATCCCACTTGGCAATTCTGAACGCACGGAATTCACCTTCGCCAACACATCGGCAAGCGCCGCATTCCGGGTCAGTATTTAATTTCATTTTTCACCGTGATCGAAGAACTGCTCGGTCTACTGGAAGAAGACATATAGTCCACGTTATCCGCCTGCGCGACCGCTTCTTCTAATTTTTCGAGGTCACAAACGCCTGAATCAAGTTCGCATCTGCGCCGGGATATGCCGTTGTCACGGTGATCACCGTAGTTGTCATTTTTAGGATATTCACGCACCGCCAGTTTTGGGAAATCGCCTGTAATCCCAAAGATAATGATTAACAGAGCTAATCGAAACTGCGAGAACAGGACGTCGAATAAATATATCGGTAAAATTTCATTCGCATGTTCCTAATTAAAGATTGGTTTTCGTTGCCGGTTGTGTGGTGCCGACACCTTCTTTATCTGCGACAAGCACTAACGCACCATTACTTTAAATTTTGCTGACCACCGGTCATAATTTTATCGCCGATTTTTCACTTCATCGCCTTTTTAGCTGAGCATAGATACCTTGAGCGATCTTTGTAAACACGGTGATTTGCTTCGCACGATACATTTTGTTTACATCGCCTTGGCTAGCAAATTTCTTTTTCCTCATCAGAAGAGTGCGGTCAAAAATATAAAGCGATTCGCCATACATGTTGTAGCTCACGGCCACTTGCGGCACGACAATTTGCTCGTATTCCGTTGCCAATGCCACGATTTAAACGGGTGAACATGCCGGATAGCAGTTTTGCGCCATCTTCCGGCTCAAAGGTCGCTTGCACGTCAATCAAACCCAGTGGATGAATTAATTGCCGGCTCAATTGCCGTAACTCGTTGCAGCAAAAGTTTCGCCTAAACGCGCATCTACCGTAGCTGTCACTTTTTGACCGATACACAACTGATCCAATAAATTCTGTGCAATCGGAGAAATCTACTTTCATGGAACTGCGATCTTCCACACGCACAGATTTCTGTGCCGTTCGATACATACTGCACCACATTGACTTTCACGATACCGGCTTTGCCATCAAAACGGAGCAACAATTTGGCGACGCGCAATAGTCGCTTTTTAAGGATTCCACGTTAGCCGCTTGCGCATCGTAGCGCCGCTTTGCGTTATCGGTCTTGACGGAAACACCACCGCTCTTCGCCAAATTCGCATAACGTTGGTAAGTTTGACGCAAAGAAATCACCTGTGCTTCCGCCGCTTGCAAGCTCTGCGCTCCACCGGAACTGTCTAATTCCACCAACAATCGCCTTTTTTCACGCTTTGTCCGTTGGTCACTAAAACTTTTTGAAATCGTCCCGCACTTTGCGCACTCGAGCATCGCCCCTTGATTCGGGCGAACCAAACCGGTGGTCTCAGATCACCGGCGTCCGTGCTGCGAGAAACCGGTCATCGCCGTCACCGGAACAGCTCCTTTCACCTTGGTTAGCCAAAGATACTCAGCAATGCCTTTTTGTATTTCATCTGATTCATCACAATCATTGCGATGAAAAATAAGGACAAAATACCCAGTCATTTTAGCAGCATGCGAACGCTTTGGTTTGATGGTTTTCGCTCATACAAACTCCGTAATATCCTCTTGAGTGATTATTGATTTTTCAACAGCCCGCCAAGTCCGTTCAATCACAGACCCAGCATTTCTATTGAAACTTCTTTGATAAAATGTTTGGCATTTTGAAGCGATATTACTGCGCTTTCCAAACGAGATGGCAAATAAAATATGGGTCTGGCAAAATACCCGACTTTCGCCCGCTCTCTTTTGCTTTATTACAAGCGTGATGCCACAGGCTATCTCTCCCATTCCCGACAAATGTCGGCAAATCCCGGGCAAGATTCGTATTGTGCATATTGCTCGATGAGCGTCGGACTCGCTTTGCAAAAACGTCCAAATATTCCAATCACTATTTTGCGGTACACTGCTCGGCAAAAGATTGCGTTTTCATCGTGATCTTTTTCCACGCATCGTTGAAATAAGAGGAAAATATGACGAGCGAATTGACTCCACAATTCTTCTTTATTTCTAAAATAAATATAAATGGTCCCCCGGCGAAATTTCTCGTCTTCTGCAATTTTTGTGCATGGACAAATTGGCAAGCCTCTTCACCGCCATCAAATTGTCTGTTGCAGAGTCCGCTCAATCATATCCATTTCAGATTGATTCATAGTCATTCGTAAACATTGAGTAAATGTTAGAAGTGCGGTGATATTTTACCTCGCACATGAGATAGGTTACATACAGCAAATACACTACCACTGAATGAACGTTCGTTCATTTTATTGATTTTGTTTTGGCAGCAGGTATGAAAAAGTGCGGAAGATCACCGCGCACTGGTTATTTCATTCATTACATGGCAATCACAACACAGCTAGTTACGCTCTCGCTTTTTCCTGCATCTTTCACTGCGGCGTTGCGATCTCGCCGGACCAACCACAACACGATTCCAATCCGCTTTTCTTTCACTCTCGCCGGCAATCCGGAGATGTGTCAACTGCGCCTGCAAACCTTCTGCCTGTGCTTTATTTTTAAAAAGCGCCACACCGTTAATCATTACGCCTTCACCACTACTACTGTTTGTCGCCATTTGTTGAGCAGTTTCCGTCTGAGGTTCAGCCTTCACTGTTTGCTCAGTCTCTTCTTTGTACAGTCGCTTTCTTCGGCTTCTACAACTGAGGTTGCGGCTTCGGTGTGCTTACGGAGGCTGTTGCGTTAGCGTGTGCAGCCGCTTGAACCGGTTGTTGCGTAGCGGCTTGTGCGCTTGTTGGCGCTACTGCCGCTTTTCGTTTTTGCCAATTCAGCTTGTTTTCGCCTCTTTCTTTCGCATCGCGGCTAAAATCTTGCACGTTGTTTCTTTCTGGTAAACGCCATGTCGTCATCCAAGGATTTTCGGATTATCATCAATCGGCACCGTGCGTGTTTGGGCCGCCTGTGATATCGCTCACACACTTCTTCCGGGCGATTCGGCAAAAACACTTTTCGGGTTGTGTTTTTCGATGGTTTCTTGCGTGGTCGCACCGCGTTTTCGGCGCTTTTTCCTTCCAACAAATACAACCGAATGCAAATGCCGCCACAATCATGATGGCGAGACATAAACAACACCGACTTAGTACTTTTGCGCTGTTTCTTCCTTTCTTTGCATGCCGCTACGGGCAGCGTAATCTCACGTTGGAGCCACGACAAAACCTGTTTAATCTAACTAAACAATAATTAACGATATGACAATAGTTCCGCTTAATTCTACTCGAAAAATGCTTTATTGACTACAAAAGCCGAAACTCGCTTCACCAACGGATCCACATCTCCAAATCCACGCGCTTTTGTTGGCTTGATCGCCCTGGTCGCGCTCCAAATGCCGTCAAGACCTGATGCAAGTTGACACGAGAAGGATGCTGTAATAATAACTGCCAAACGATATCGCCTGCTGCTTTGCTGAATGGCGCGGGCATCGCACCAATGGCTTGTAATCACTCTGCAGCACGGCCTCGTTTCACCCGCCTGTAAATACTGCCGCAAACTGTGCCAACCGACGCTCTGGCGTCTTCCGGTATGGCGACTTTTGCGCTTTGAACAACGCTTTGTGAGCTGAAAGGTGGTAGCCCATCGCTTTACGCAAGGCAAGGGCATTGTGTGCAAATTGGTTACATAACCCTTGTTTGTAACAGACTTTGTAACAAAGGATGTTCCGGATACGAGTTTGTAAAGCACTTCGCCTTGTTTGCGCACTCGCGCCCTGCACGCCGCTACTCTGCATATAAAGTTGAGCTAGCACGTTCTTCCGCACGAAAATCCAATGAAAAATAACGCACTATCCACAGTGACTAATGCCACTAAAGGTAACATCTCGGAAATGATGTCCTTTTGCCAACATTTGAGCCGATAAGAATTTGGCTTTTGCCCTGTTGAATATCCTCTGGGCTTAACCTCCAATTTGCCTTTGCGCGACGTCGTGTCACGGTCAATACGAGGCGTACGCCGTAATTTGGGAAAATTGCTTTTAAAGGAATCTCTCAGCTGTTCCGTACCCAAGCCCGTGAGTGACACTGGGTGGAAATCCACAATTTCCGCGGTGGCGCGGAATCGGTACAGTGCGCACTGCAATGATGACAACGCAACACATTGTGTTGTTGGTGATAGGTATAAGGTCTATCACAACGGCGACATATTCCGCCATCCAGCCGCATTCATGGCACAGCAACGCCGGTTAAAACCGCGACGATTCCGAGAACACAAGACTCGATTGCCTTTTTCTAAAATGCACCGCATGCGCTTTATCAGGATTTCCGACAACCCGTTGCGCATTGACTGACGTTTTAAATCAGCCCGAGCGTGTTGTTGAAGCAAGCGGTGGACTGATTGGCTTTTTCTGACAGAGAACGCAACCGCTGACATGCGCCTGCTGCACATTATTATTCAGACTCTTCCAAACAAAGGCGTTGCCGACCCCATTAAAACGGGAATATTCAGTTGTTTTGCATACACCACGCCGCCAAATCCCGAGCATGATAACGCCAGCGGGTCTTGTTGCTTAAAAGAAGCGTCATGTTCTTCATCGATAATAATCGCGCCCAAATCGGCACCAACATTGCGTAAACAGCGCTGATCGCGTGCCAATCATGACCGCACTTTGCGCTACGCGCATCGTTGCCACACGATAGCCAATCGTTTGCGTGTCATTTTAAATTGAGAATGCAACACACTCGATCACCACGTTAAAACGGCTTGGAAACGGCTTACCGTTTGTGGCGTCAGCCTGCACACAGCACCAAGACCAACACTTGTTTTGCCTTGATTTAAAAATCTCTTCAATAAAGTGCGAGATATGGAGTTTCTGGTACGCCGAGCCCGTCACCCGTCCAACAACCACGCGACACACCCTATGGGTAGAATCAGCGCTGAATACCAACGCTTGTTGTATTATGCCGTTAATCGATCGGCACAGTGACGATTGTCTATCCAGCGAGTGTTGCTGCCGGGTTTGAATTTCCGGTTCTTGAGCTGATTTCGGTAATGTATTCTGCTTTAACGCCGGACCAAACGCCACTGCCAAAGAGTCGTCGCCTTTTCTATCCCCGCCTTTGCCGCCCGCAACGCCTGCAGCTGTGAGTCGTTTTAGCAAGCCTTGCCCCCAATGCTGGTGCTCGCCAAGTGCGGTCGGTTTCAAAAATTTTTCGTTTTCCACCGCACTTTCACTCTTGGCGCAACTTCACCGTGCGGAAAGCCAGATAACACTTCTCCTAAAGGAGCATGATAATAGCCACCAGCCGCCCAATTCTAAAGAACCGCCAAACTTTCCACTGTGAAAACAAAGAAATTTCATCAAGACGAAGGCATCACCGGCTTTCAACCGTCCTTCTTCAGGCACATCCGTCTGTTCCACCACGTCAACCACGACGCCAACTCCGCTTCTGCGTCCGAAATCGGCACAAGACACTCGCGCCCCAACGACGACTCGATTGGACGTAGGGAGGACATGAAAGTCAGAAGATAGCGATGTGAAGCGCACCGGAAGTTGCAATCGGGCAAATGGCATGAATGGACTCAGTGAACTTACAGCTGGGCTCGGAATATAGCATTTTGGGGGATTATTGTTCATGTTGAGGCTGCGGCCTGATGTTACATATATATATATAGAATTGTGTATTTCCTGGAGTAACCCTAAGATTTCACATGTTAAGATAGCAGGACTAACTATGAGTATCGCATTCTCCACTGATGATCATTACGCGCCATACATGTCTGTTGAGCATATTAAGCATCTTACAACGCAGACTCCCCAAATATGCTTTTTATATTCTGATTTTGAGCATAAGCGAAACCAATAAAAACATAATTAAAAGATATCGTTTATACGCACAACCAAGAAGTTGGTTTCATATCAATTAATAAAGAAGGACATATCAACTTTCCACGACGATAAAGCTATATCTCATTAGCTACTCTGCCAGACTAAACATAGCGGAATACATTCCAACATAGAAAAGCTCCTTTATATTGATGTGAGACATCTTTAACGAATGGTTCTTTAGAATTATGGGATACTGACACGGCGTCAGTAAGAAAGCATGCTCTAGCTGCACGTGGGAAGATCATTGAAATCGGAACAACCTGAATATAAAGCCGCAAATAGGACTCGAAAACCATGCATTGTTCAATGCTGGCGTACTCCATTAATATGAATAAGTGGAGGCTTAATGTATTAGATATGGAGTCTCAGAATGGTTGAGATAGCTATAAAGAAATCATAGAGTACCAAGACCAAGACATCCTAAATGGTATATTTAAAGATAAAAGTTTAAATTTATAAATCTAGATTTAACTTTCTACACCATCCGGAGTGTGTGTGGTTATATGAACTATAGATAGAGAAATACAATTTCCGGCTATTGTTGTCACTGTTACTCGTCCTCATAACTCTGGACATGTCTCTCATTTAAAAGCCAAATTTGAGGCAATTTCAATATCAAGAGAAATTCCTTAATAAATACAAAGAAAACAGGCATCAAACTTTGAGAGTATTGACGCTAAAACAAAATAAAGAGATTATAAAAGAGACAAGATATAAATTCATCTATAAAATATTTTAAAATACTCATCTTACGAAAGAAGTTGTACTACTTGATACGGACTTCTTGCTTCCTCTCTTTCTGCAAGGACCTCTCTCCTTCCATTTTTCTTATTCAGTGCTCTCAAAATATTTTTCTTTACTCTCAAGAGAAACCGTCAGCTCATTTCTTTGAAAAGTGCTGCAATGCTTTCGTGCACGGCGTTCATTATTCTTTTCTTTTCGCTTCCTGCTGGAGCCCACCTCATCAATGTGTGCTATCACTTTCTCTTTGATTCAACTGTAATTCCTGCACACAAATTGCAGGGTAAGTTGGATACACACAGATAGATCAATAGTTTATCCATTCATTGAACATGATTTCATCAATCGCCTGTAACTTCTTCTACAGTAAAGTTTTTCAAATACATGAATAAAGCATCTCGCTTAGCAGCATTAGAAATAATATACTCCCGCAGTGCCAGTGTTTTAGATATGTCAATGTCTCTTTGATGGTCAAAGGCAATATCTCTCTCCTGTTTCTCAAACTTAACAGGCATCAAAAGGTTTTCTAAACGCAAAGACAAAATCTCTTGAAAATTGAACCGCACTTTTTAGCCATTCATCTTCAGCAAGAAACATGTTCGGCATTCTCACCAAGCAAAATATCGTCCTCAAAAAGCGTGATGAAATTCCAAATCATCATCGTCAACACCTCTTTTTCCACAACATGAAATGACTACATCAAACAGTCTCCTTCTCTCTCGCGGATTGCAACTTTTAGGAGTGGCGCAGCATTGGGAAGATAACGCTGTCAAATGATCATTGAGACGCTCAGAAGGTGTAAACGCATCCATTCAAATGGAGTCGCCTCTGTTGACCGAGTGGTGGATGCCGATGATTTCGACGTTTTATCACGCAGTGGAAATGCTGATAACAAAAGTTTTTATTTTCAATCAAAATGGCCACGTAGCTGGGTTAAGTCAGTCGATTGCCAAGTCATCTTACTATTAAGATTCAATAAATGAATCGTAATATATATATACACAAGTTGTTGGTCTGTTCACAGCTTGAACTACATGAATCTGTAACGGTGCTTACCCCTGGCCAAGCGATGCCACCATTTTAAATGGCGTAATATTATTAATCTCATGCGGTAGTCAGGGGATTGCTTTTTGCGATTGGCTGGCAGTAGCGGCATGGCTTCAAGTGGAGGGTTTTCTATGGAAACAGGTATATCATCCCCGCAAGATAAACGAGTATTGCAACTTGTTCTTGCGGTCACGTGATCAAAACTCGTTCTACCTTAGGTAAAGACATCAGCTTTGATGGTGTGCGGTAAATGCAAGCACCCATTCTACACGTAAACAACGTTGTCGAGTACGGTGGTGTCGCGAGCAACACGCTAACGAGCGTTTCAAAGATTCCAGGAACGAAGTAATCTGAATCTTAACCCTCGCAATTGCGGGGTTGTTTCTATTAAAACAGAATTTGTCACAACCTATGCTTCCTACATCTAATTGCCTCCCTTTAGTCTCCACGTGCTGATTTGCGCTTATAACACAGAAGGTATATCGAAGAAGCTGTAAAAGCGGTGCTAAAACAGACATATTCAAATTTGAAGTATTATCGTTAGTGAAGTGGCTCAACAGATGGTACGTTGGATATCCTAACCAATCTAGACTGCAAGATTCGAGAATAAAAATTATTAATAATGAATATAATAAAGGCTTCATTAATTCACTTAATATAGGAAATCCAACATCTAATAGTGAATACATTGCTAGAACTGATGCATGATATAACAGATAAACATTGGATTGAGATAGGGGCAATTACTATCTAACAACGATATTATTGCCATGGGTTCGTGCGTATCTATATTATCTGGGGAGTAATAGCGGAAAGATTGGTAAACATTATAAAACTGGGTGACGTTTGGAAAACCCCACTAACACACCATGAAATTGTAGAGAAATGTTATTTAAAAACCCCATTCATAACAACACAATGATTGTTCGAAGCAAAGTATTTAAAGAACACAATCTACAATTTGATCTAGGTTATAAACATGCCGAAGATTATAAATTCTGGTTTGAAGTAAGTAAATTGGGGTAAACTAGCCAATTATCCCGGAAGTTTCTAGCCTATTATAGATTACATGAATTACAAAACCTCTTCCTTATAATATTGAACAAGTTAACACTGCATACGTAGAGAAATTATCAGCCATTATTTTAAATGACATGAAAATTCTAACTCTATCCATGAAGAAATCTCATATATAGGAAATGGAAGAAATTATAATCAAAAAGATCCCTGAAGAATGAACTTATTCTCTTACATTATTTTATGAAAGTTATCTCATCATTGAAAATATAATTTCTCTGGATTTATCTCATTTCTTAAATATGGATACAATTTCTTTCCTGCAAAACAAACAGAAGAATTATAAGAAAAATTTATTAGACCAAATAAGTATGAGGCTCCACTATGAACAATACATATATCTGCTCCCCAATGTTATCAGTTTTAAAGAATTCTTCCGTCGCGAATTTATAGCAAAAACGCCTTAGAGGACCTGGTTACAATTTGAGTTCTTTGATGCCGTTTATGGAAAAGAGCTAAGTGAAGAAGAACTTGCTAAAAGTAATTATCATTTTATGTTATAGCTCCTTCCACTGACCCTTGGAGAAATCGGATGTGACTAGCTATATCAAGGTTTATGAGCATATGGTAGAAAATAATATCATCCGCTATCATCCTTGAAGATGATGCAATTATTTCTCAATTCTTTAAAGGAAATCATAAAGATATGCTTGGTAAAAATTCATCATAGCTATGAATTGATTTTCTTGAATCATGCGAAAATCCGATCACATCCTTTTTAAAAGAAATTAATTGAAGGATATCGATTAGGCCCGTACGTAGCCCTTCACTCGAAACGATGCATAATATACGCAACCGCCTATTATAACACTTTCCGGCGCTCAAAAATTATTAAAAGTATGCTTATCAATAGAATGCCGGCGGATTATCTAACCGGACTAATACACCAAAGTAAATGCTTATGGAGTTGAGCTCCATGCGTTTTTAGGAGCTTGATACCGATTCAGAAATTGATCAAATTGAAGATAGACATAACAAATGAACATTAAACTAATTCTTCAGACTATACGTTTTATCAATAGGGAAACTTATCTTAGATACATCTAAAAACGACACCGCACTCACCTAAGAAAATTCTTTTCTTACGACAAGATGGGAAAATTGGTGATTACATTGTGAGTTCTTTCGGTTTTCAGAGAATTAAGAAATCTAACCCTGAGATTAGATTGTGCAGCTTGTGCTGTAAAAGGCGCCTATTTATCAAACAAAAATCCTCATATTGACCAACTTTACTTTGTGAAGAAAAGAAGTATTTTGACTATATTAAATGTGGTTTATCTCTTGCAAAAAAGCTATGATGTTGTTATCGATCCAACATTATTAATAAGAAAACCGTGATTTACTTTTGTTAAGATTAATCATGCTAAAAATTATATTGGTTATACAAAATTACAAACTATTTAACTTCAGTATTAATCAGAGCAATTACATTTTCTGAAGTGTATGCAGAAGCAATAAAATTGTGCGGTGTAGAGAATATTGATATTAGTTACGACATTCCAAATCACAGTAATAGAAGATATCGCAAATTTTATTGAAGAAAATCAACATCAATTGTATTGCCATCAATGGTGCTACTAGTTCTAGAAAATTTAAAGAGAAAATATTTTGCTTTATTTGGTAGAAAAACTTCAATTAGGAGGGCAGTTTTGCTGGTTGTCTTATCCTGAAGTCATGCCTAACTTCAGTAAAAGCATTTCAGGATACTCTAATGCATTTGTTTGTGACCGAAAATATAATGCGATACCATAGAATTACTTCACATCATTTCTAGTCTCTGGTTATTTCCACCTGATACGTCGATTATTCATATTGCTTCAGTTATAAAGCATCATTGCTTTCTATAAATTAGCGGATAAAAGAAAGAATTTCACCACTGGAATCCGAACTGCAACAAAACTCGCCAATGATAACTTTGTTGAGAATGTCATGAGACTCAGAGGACGTATTGGAAGTTATCAGATGATACCTACCCTTCTTCCTGACACATCGGCACGAAAAAGCTGTTTCGCTGTCCACGATGATTAAACTTTTCAATTTTGTACCACATTTTGGACAAAGGTCGTGCCTTTGTTGCCATAAACCAGTAATTCTCATGCAAAATAACCAGGACGACCATCAGGTTGTAAGAAATCTTTGAGTGTCGTTCCGCCTTGTTCAATGGCTTTAGCAAGAACGGATGATCGGTTTCGACCAAACGTTCACACTGTTTCCGGTGAGATTCGCAGCAAGTTTTAATGGGTGCAATCCGCATAAAAATAAACTTTCATTGGCATAAATGTTGCCAACGCCCACCACCACAGCGTTATCCATTAAAAAGGTCTTAAGTGGTCATTTTTACGTGATTTTCTGAAAAGATAGTCTGCGTTAAATTCTTCTGATAACGGTTCCGGTCCCAGTTTTAAAAATAAATGAAACTCGTCTAATTTTTCCGTCCACAACCAAGCACCCAAAACGGCGCGGATCGTTATAACGCAATAATCGACCATTATTCAGCACAATATCCAGATGATCATGTTTATCAACTCGGGCTGTCATGCGGTACGATTCTTACGGTTCCGACATTCCTAAGTGTCCGATGTATAGCCTTTTTCGGTATGAATGATGAGGTATTTAGCGCGGCGGCTCAGATCCAGAATTTTTACTGTGATGCAATGTCGCTAATTCCGGTGATACCGCCCAGCGGAGTTTCGGCTGACGTACCTCGATTTTTCAATCGTGTAATCTTTTCAGATAAGGGCTCACGCCACGTAGTGCGGTTTTCGACTTCAGGTAGTTCAGGCATTCTCTTTCTCCGATAGCCACTGGATATACCCCGAACAATGTCGGGTTTTTCAATTCGTGCAAAAATTATTTGATTTTTGCTTCTTTTATAAATAACGTGTTTACGCACAACTGGATCAAATTTTTGATTTCCATTTTTCAGGCATATTACGTTTGTTTTTGTCAGTTGTGCAGAAATGACCGGTTTCTGCGGTAGAAACTAAACGGATTTTCTCACGAGCACCTTTTGCTGCCATTTGTTAGCTCCTTTTAGATTTTCTCGCCACGAGCACGGATTTCAGCTAAAACTGCATCAATGCCTTTTTTTATCAATAATACGCATACCTTTTGCAGTTAAGCGTAATGTTACGAAACGGTTTTTCACTTTCAACCCAGAAAAACGGTGTAGTGTGAAGGTTAGGAAGAAAACGACGACGAGTCGCGTTCATTGCGTGAGAGCGGTTGTTACCCACTGCCGGACGCTTGCCTCGTTACTTGACAGACTCTAGACATATTAATCTCCAATAATGAAATTTAAGCTCCGAGCTTACGGTTCGGAATATTTCAAAAATCGCTTTTTGAATGACCTCGTCAGGTCGTATAACCCGACCCGCATACTATATTAAAGGTCGTGCATTATACTCACTTTATATTGCATTCTCAAGCCTAAATCCTGAATTTGCTGACATTAAAACTGAAAAATTTATCCCAAAAGTGCGGTGCGTTTTAGAGAAGGTTTTGTTCCGCAAAGGAAAAATAATCGCCTTTGCCAATCACAAAATGATCCAGCACACGGATTTCCACCAACTCTGCCGCCTGCTTGATCGCCTCCGTAATTTGTCGGTCGGAAAAACTGGGTTCCGCCACGCCGGAAGGGTGATTATGCGCCAAAATAATCGCCGCCGCATTGCAAGCCAACGCCTCTTTGATGACTTCGCGCGGATACACCATCGCTTTTTATTAATTGTGCCGAGAAACAAGCGCTCCTGCTTAATCAGTCGATGTTGGTTATCCAAGAAAAGCACTAAGAAAATTTCTCGCTCCGTATTTTCCAACTCTGTTTGTAAGTACATTTTCACTGTCTCTGACGAACCAAAACAATACCCTTCTTTAAGTTCCGCTAATAAATAACGACGGGTCATTTCCGTGCAAGCTTGCAACTGAATAAACTGCGTAATGCGATGCCTTTCATCGGCACAAAACTGTTTTTGATTAGCGCTAATAAGCCCACGCAACGACCCAAAATGTTGTAAACACATTTTTCGATAGCTGCATCACCGGACAATCTTTTTAATCCCGTGCATGGCCAAAAGTTCAGCATCCGTCAGTGGCGACTCCATATTTTAAGAGCTTTTCCCTTGGCATTACAGGTTTCATCCATTTCTTTAACCTCGCATATAGATTCTGCTATTCATTCACAGGGCGTCGTAAAATCCAAAAAGTACATTCAAAAAAGATGGGATTGATCGCAAAATAAGATTTTTGATTAAATCATAATTCAGAGAATAAACAGATTCATCTCCGAGTCAGTCAATTCATGGGATCTCAAGCATGATTAATCTAGAAAATATAAACGCATTGTTGTGGGTATCACCGGCGGGCATTGCGCGTACAAAACCATCGAATTCACCCGTTTATTACGCAAAGCCAATGCGCAGGTTCGCGTGGTGCTCACGCCTGCCGCTGCAGAATTTGTGACTCCACCCACCCAGCGATTTCCGCAATGCCGTGGCGCAATCGTTGCTGGATCCGCAAGCAGAACTGGCAATGGACATATTGAATTGGCGAAATGGGGCGGATGTCGTATTAATCGCGCCAGCCAGTGCCGATTTTATTGCGCGCTTAACTGTCGGGATGGCGAACGATTTACTTTTTCCACGATTTGCCTCGCCACCAGCACTGATTTTTATTGCGCCGGCGATGAATCAGCAAATGTACGCCAGCAACACATGGCAAAATCTGACCGCACTTTTAAGCCGTGGCATACAACCTATCGCGAACAGTGGCGAACAGGCATGTGTGGCGATGTGGGTGCCGGGCGAGATGTCCGAACCTTCGGAAAATTTTCACCGCACTTTGTCATCATTTTACCGTGCAGCAAGATTTACTCGGCATCCATGTTGCCATTACGGCAGGCCCAACGCGCGAAGCCATCGATCCGGTGCGTTACATTTCCAATCACAGCTCCGGCAAAATGGGCTTTTGCCATTGCGGATGCCTTTCGCAAACGCGGAGCGAATGTCACCTTGATTACCGGCCCGGTAACCTTACCACACCTCAACAATGTCAACCGCGTTGATGTCACTTCGCGCAAAGAATGTGGCAAACCGCCCAGAAAGTGCGTCAAAAATCACATTTTTATTGGTTGTGCTGCGGTGGCGGATTACCGTATTGCGGATGTCGCTGGACAGAAAATCAAGAAATCAGCTGAAGAAATGACGTTAAAAGCTCGTTAAAATCCGGACATCATCGCTGATGTAGCGCATCTCACGGAAAAGCGCCTGTTCACTATTGGGGTTTGCGGCTGAAACGCAGAATGTTGCCGATTACGCAAAAGATAAACTGACACGATTTGGATAGGATTTGCCAATGATATCTGGCGGGCAAGTGTTCGGACAAGATCATAATGCGCTACACCTCTTTTTGGAAAAACGGAGAGAAAGCCTTAGCTCAAGCGGATAAAAATACATTGGCAGAAGCATTAGCTTTCAATGAAATTATGGTGCGTTACCGTCAATAAAAACACCACAAAAACCAACCGCACTTTATTAAAAACATGACAGATTTTGTGAAAGGAAAAAGATCATAATGATTGACGTTAAAATTTTAGATAGTCGTCTTGGCAGCGAATTTTCTCTTCAACGTATGCCACCGAAGGATCTGCAGGGCTGGATTTACGTGCCCTGAGACAATGGCATTGAAATTCAACCGGGTGAAACCAATTAATTCCTACCGGGCTTTCTATTTATATTGCCGATCCGAATTTAGCCGCAGTCGTTTTACCGCGTTCCGGTTTAGGTCATAAACACGGCATCGTATTGGGCACTTTAGTCGGTTTAATCGATTCTGATTATCAAGGTCCGCCTCATGGTTTCTGCGTGGAATCGTGGCAATGAGCCGTTCAAAATTGAAGTAGGTGATCGCATCGCGCACTAGTCTTCGTGCCCGCTCAGCAAGCGCGGAATTTAATATTGTCAACGAATTTGATGCCAGAACGCGGTGAAGGCGGTTTCGCCCATTCAGGTAACCACTCACGAACAAACCAATAAACGCAGTATTAAAGAACGCCGCCAACAAGTGTTGACGGTGCTCACGCATATGTTGCATTCCGAACGCGGCATGGAGCGTATGACAACGGCGCGTTTAGCCGCAGAAGTGGGCGTATCAGAAGCGGCGTTGTACCGTTATTACCCGAGCAAAACCAAGATTTTTGAAGCCTTAATTGAGAATATCGAAAGCACATTGTTGAATCGCATTTCACAATCGATCAAAAATGAAACCAACACCATGCAACGGGTAAAAAGACATCCTGCAGATGATTCGGATTTTGCTCTGCAAAAATCCCGGTTTAACCTGCATGTTAACCGGTCATGCGTTGATGTTTGAAGATGCCAAACTACAAGCCCGTGTTGCCACTTTTTGACAGGCTGGAATTGCGCAGTTCGTGAATATTCTGCAAATGCGAAAATTGCGCGAAGGACGCGGATTTCACGTGGACGAACGCATTATCGCGGCACACCTCGTCACCCTCTGTGAAGGGCAGTTTATGCGCTATGTGCGTTCCAACTTCCGACACACACCAAATCAAGGGTTTAGCCAGCAATGGCAGCTCATTGAGCTTATTTGCATAATTTATTTATTTAGGTAATATGTCGTGATTATTCCTGGCAAGAACTGGCGGAGACACTTTAATCAATATTGTGGAAAGCGTCATTTTACGTGAAGGAACCGATTATGGTTCACATGAACAGACTTTCGAACAAAAAGAAAAGCGCTACTGAAACAAAACTGCCAAGGAAGTGCGGTGATTGTTTTGGTCTGAACTACATGAATCTATCGATATAAAAAATAAAAACGGACTTTGTTAGATAAACTTTTTAGTTTTTCATAATTAGATGGAGGTTTTACGTGCAGGAACAGGACGCACAAGCCACACACGCCGACGGATCCGATGCTGGAGTGGTTTTTATCACATTGTCACATCAAAAATATGCAGCGATAAGCATACTGATTAACGCCGGAGAAGAAGGCGATACGCTATATTACATCATTAGCGGTTCGGTTTCCGTCATGGTAAAGGATGAAGACGGCAGGAAATGATTTTGACCTATTTAGCAAGGCGAGTTCTTTGGTGAGGCAGGATTATTTGAAGATGGTCAACTGCGTTCTGCATGGGTTAAAAGCAAAGACTGCTAGTGAGGGTTGCTGAAATTTCCTATCGGAAATTTCGTCAATTAATCTCGTTAGCTGATATTTTAATGTATCTGACCGCACAGTTAGCCCATCGCTTGACAACGAACATCACGGCCAAGTCAGCACCTAGCTTTCTTAGATGTCACCGGGCGCATTGCGCAGACCTTGTTAAATTTAGCCAAATGCCGGACGCTACTGACGCATCCGGACGGGATGCAAATTAAATTACCCGTCAGGAAATCGGACAGATGGTGGGATGCTCCCGTGAAACCGTTGGACGCATTCTCACAAATGCTGGAAGATCAACGTCTCATTTCAGCCCAGCATGGCAAGACCATCGCCAGCTTTGCGGGACCCGTTAAAACACAATAAAATAGGACTGCACTAAAGTGAACTCCATCACTGAAATTTCCAGGTCCAAAATACGGAACGAAAGAATATGACAAAGGTCTGAAAAACCTGCAGACCTATTTACTAAGCGTTAATTAACGATTGTTACAAAACTCTTCCCGAGCCTCGCCGGTGAATAGCCACTGTGTTGTCAAAATCCGCTTTTGTCGCGCCCATTTTAATAGCAACAGCAAAACCTTGGATCATTTCCTGTCCACGCCAAAACCGATACCATGCAAGCCCACGATCCTCTACCTCACGCACACCAATTTCATGCGGCAAGGTTGACGATGTTGGGTACAGCCGTGTACATAGAGGTAAAGGAAGATCGATACACCCTCACATCTTTCCGTAACCATATTGTTCAATGGCTTGGTGGTTCGGTTAACCGACAGCGCTCGATTGGCGGATGACTGAACACAGACGGTGCCTTTAAATTGCAGTCTCAAATGTTCGTCTCGTTTATTGTTACAACAGGCGTTCGGATGTAAACGACGTCCGGCTGCAACCGCCACCGGCGTGAGTTCAATACCGCCTCTCAATATCGCTATCACCGCATAAACCCCGGCACATTGCGTTTTGGCATTTATCTACCCTTGATGAAGCCACGCGGCATTTCCGCTTTTCTACGCTGCAGCGGCGTGTAAATTAATTTTATCAGTCGTCGGTCACGTCCTTACCACACTTCTAAATCAGCGTATCCACGGTTTGTCTCGCGACCATCCCTTCTAATTTAAGCTCGCAGAACCATCTGCACTTTTACCACCTCTGAATGAAGCAGGAGTAGCGCAGCGGAACGTCGTCTTGTTGCACGGATTTCCACCAAGGTTTCCACCCATCATTGGATCGAAAATTACGCAACGGCGCGTATGTTTACGCATCAACAAATGGGTTTCCGCCACCGAGGCTGTGCAAACGCACACCGGCCAACCCACGGCATAACCTGCGCCAACAACAGCTGTGCGTTTAGGCAGTTCTCGTTGTTAACGCAAAACGCTTATTAGCAATTGGCCACCGTATTCTGCGCCTTTTATCGCCGGAATACTTTGACGTCCGCCGGTAGCAATCAAGATATGATCTCGCCGTCGCTTGTTCGGTGGAACCAACAGCGAAAGTCACTTCAAGGGTATTTTTATCGACAAATTTCGGCAAACCGCGAATCACATCCACGTTATGCCAACACGTTATCGTGCTGTAGCGCATGAATGCGGGAAGATAGGCTTTGACGGCTTTCCACCAGACTTAGCGAAATCAAATTTTTGACGCCCACATCAAAAACCGTAATCCGGTGCATAATGATGGATGGCTTCCTGCACCCAGTGCGCCGTAGAACATCACTTTCTCGGCACACAGCCCACACTTTTCGACACACAGGTCCTGGGTCGCTAAATGTTTTGCCTCACACGGCGCACATATCGCCAGCACCTGCCGCACGGTTAATGGAAGTCAATTCCTACTCGCCGCCACCACCGATGGTGCAATGTAACTCATAATGTCTGGTCGTACTCTTTCCTGATCATACGCGCCATTCTGCCCAAAGGATGTCTACAAACTGCACAAATAGGAGCAAATCGGTTCAATCGGTACAAATATCTTTATGCCGGCATCATCTTATTCAGGTGTAATCCACCACCGACCAACCGCCGGTACCCGGCGGCACAAGTGCGGTGGTTAAATACGGCAAAACAGATTTCATCTGTTGTTCCAACGTCCATGGCGGATTCACACCACAATCATGCCACTCGCAGTCATGCCACGTTGATCAGGAACGCGCACCGCCAATTCAATTTGCAAAAATCTACGAATGCCCGAAGCTTTCCAAGCTCTTTGATGATGCGCTTTCTGGTTTGCTGGACGTAGTACCACCGGATACCAAATTGTACACACTGGAAGCTGTAAAACGTCGTAGCCCTCTCTCTGGCTGGCTTTCACCACCAAATCATAGTCTTCTTTCAGTTCATACGCGGATCAATTAGTACCAAGCCTCGACGCTCTTTAGAGGCACGTCGCTTTTGACTCTGCTGAACCATCACCAATCTTTCACGGTAACATTTTCAAATTCTCTTTGAAATTATCATGTAATACGGAAATTCGCTTCATGTAATCTCCACCATTAACGCACGATCCTGTGTGCGAAGTACAATTCGCAGCCAACAAAGGGGGAACCGGCGTAATAACGCAATTCTTGCCGCCATAGTTGAGTTTCTTTAACTCAGCGCCACATACCGCGCCACTCTCCTGGCGGTGGTAAATCCCTTCCTCGTCCCCACAAACGACCAATACTCATCCGCTAATATTCAGCCGTTTTCCGCTTCTGCACCAACAACGATAACGTCCCGCGCCTGAATGCGTACCTACACAAAACCTTTATCTCTTCTGTTGCAGGCTTTTCAATAACTCAGCATTAACACGATATGTTTTCCCAACACATTACCCGCATGATTACCTGCGTGAAAAATCCAAGTGACGATAACTGAGCATAATTCCTACTTATAAAACGTTAAAATAAAATCACCGCACTTTTCCTCAGAGCAGCCCGACAGCTGCCGGGCCTCAAAAACAAGTCGCGGTCTAGAATCATTCTTCCTGTTACCACCCGATGCGCCACACCGCCTTCCTGCAGTAGATCGCTAGGCACATAATAACCACGTTCTCCACACATGGCTCGCTGAGAGTCGGCTCGGTGCCTTTAATGAAGCATTCGACACGTCCACCACCAGATAGTAAGCCGTTTTGAACGCGATCATCACTGTTTTCTCGACAATATTCGCCGCTCTGGCACGTAATGTCCAGGCAACTCTTTCGAAAATACCACTGGCATGTAACTAATCCACGCCGGCATCGCACCTTTTCGCACCAGCCTCCACCCGCGACCTCAACTCGACCGCATCGTCAACAAAGCCACATACACTACTGTCGTCAATACGGCACCAGCCGGCCATACCACGCCACCTTTGGGAATTCATTGGTCGTCCCGGTTTTGCCAACCAATATCCTTACGCTTGATCCACGGTTAAGTGCCGCGCCAACCCTGAGCCTTTCCAATCTAGCCCTTGTTCGCCACACCATAAATCGCCGTAGCATTTAACGCACCACGAATCAAGAAACGCCAATTCACCACGACGACACGCGCGGCGCATACTCACTTGTGTGAGCTGTTGGTTTTGCTTGCCGCAGCCATGAAATTCTAACTTTTCTTCTTTCACAGAATCAACACGTGGCTGTAACTCCGGAATATCCGGCACAGTTTCCTTCACCTTTGATCAACTTCTTCGCCGTTCGTGGAATCATCGCTGCGTTTCAAGCCATCAGCCATGGTCAAATCGGCATTTTTGAAACCATCTAATCGTTTCGCCGTCAAATCACAGTGAATACTCGTCGTGTAGCCAAAAGCAACCTAGGGTTTAATTTCACAAAAATTCTTTTGCCGGTATTATCCAAGATCTTTACCGATGATATAAGGATCAACCAACAACCACCGTTATCAACACTGCATAACATCGCAAGCCATTTCGAGCGGCGCAAAGGGAAGCCGCACCTAATGCAAGTGCTCACTAGCAAACATACTGATCCTGCTTTGAAAGCCAAAACGTTGCAAGAAACCTCCGCAACAGTACTACGACACCTCTACCATTTGTGGCATGGAGCGAATGGCAGTAATCATGTTCTTGATTTACCTAATCCCACACGTAAACGCAACGCACCATCATAACGATCCTGGCGAGCCTTTTCGGACGCCATTCTTTCTGTCCCGGCTGCAACGCAAGTGGCGTGAGCCTGCAACACACTGGACAAGGTCAGCCTCCAGTGCGCAGCCGCATAAATGAACGGTTTAATGGAAGAACCCACTTGCACTAAATACCGATTTCCGTCGCCTTACGGCATAAATTTCACTTTGCTCAAAACGAAACGCCCACATTGCTTCCAATGGCGCCATTGTCACTATTTAAAGAAACCAACGCCGAACGGCACGTGGAATTTGGTCCTCGAGACCCATCTCGCCTTTGTCGCTTTTTACGCAGCCAAATTTGCTCGCCTGTTTTCACTGGCGCAGACGTGCGTCCAGCGCATCGCCCGTGTCGGCAACGCTATTTCTCACCGGATGCCACAAAAGTTCTGCAATCGGACCTAGATACACATTCACGACGGCAAGCCGGAATAAACGGCTTCAGAATTGCGTAACTCAGAAAACCAATAATAGTATCATTATCCCAAGAGGTCATCGCACAAGGGTTCGCACCAACGATAACCACGACGCATTACCGTCAGTAATTAAACTATTACGTACCGCTTTTTGCGCTGTTTCCTGATCTTGCAAAGTCACCGTGGCATACACTTTATAGCCTTTGGTATAGGCGTCTTCTTTCACCGAAACGTTTTACCATTTTCCCGACGCACCATTTCTGTGACGTAATCAGCACGAAAATCCAATTGCGCACCGTGATAGCTGGCGACACGGCTCTTTTTCCAACGCAGCATCATATTCTTTCTTCTTGGAGAGAAAGATATTTTTGATCCAACATACGCCCCACACACTACATTACGACGCCTCCAACGCACGTTTCGGGCGAGAAAAGCGGATCTCATCGTAGAGCTGGCTAGCCGGCAACCCACCGCCATTTCAGATAGATACAAAGTCAGCTATTTAATTTCTTTACCAAAATAGGTTTTGCCGCTACCGCCACACTCATAAGAGCGGTATCCCAAATAGATCTTTATTTAGTAAAAGCCTCAAGAATTTCGTTTTATCTAGAGCATTTTCGATCCAATCGCTAAAATCGCTTCTTTGCCTTTACGAATCAAACTTTTTCCGCGCGGCGAAGCAGATACGCGCCAACTGCTGCGTAATGGTATTTCCGCTCTGCAGCGCCAATTTTACCGACCGCGACCATCGCCGGCACGACCGATCCCGATCGGATCTAGCCTATCGGCAGCTCGTAAACAACGTCTTCACTCGTCGCCAATACCGCATCACAACTTCTTTGCGGCACATCACATTTAATCTCACCGAATACGACGCTGTTCGCCTACTTTCACCAATCAACTTCCCTGTCAGAAGTATAAATTTTGCATTGGCTGTTGCAACTCTAACGGTTTGTCAGTGTTTCCACATCCGGCGTCGATTTAGCTGCGACATAAACAACGCCCACGGCGACACAGCCCAAAACAATGAAACAGGGTTATTAAGGAACCTAATATTAATTTTGCGATCCGCACCGAAAAATTCTCACTAGTTAAATGCAGTAAAAGCTGAATTGATACTAGTGGCTAAGTATAAAGACCACGCAACACGACAGTAAATATTAAGCAAACAAGGACACTCGCGTTCATATCAGACATCAGCCAGCTATTCAAGCGACTTTTGCTACCGCCTACAACACATGTTATCGTTCTTTGGTCTCGATTCACAAAGCCAAGCTCAGTTTTGCATACCGCCACGAACTTGATTTACTGACGCTCTCCTCCACGTAGCAACCAGAAAGTACATCAATCACCGAGAAGAGCAAACCAGCAACACATCACCGCTATATTATGCCGCAGTCATTATTTGTGTCAAAAAGAGTCTTCTATTCTGCCGCAGAATCTAAACACCCAAGAATGTGAACAAATAACAGTGTCATTTTACTCTTTACCTATGAATTACGATCTCCACTTGATGAGGTTTGGTACGACTATACCGCCACACCGCTAAAACAAGGATTTTCGTTTAGATATTTTCGCCATTAGACAACAAATTGCGAAAAACTATTTAAATCAATTTATTCCTTGCAAATTGATGTGTTAGATAGCGTTGCCAAAGCTGTTTTTAGCGCGCCAGCGAATATATTTTAGAGCAACCATTACACGATCGATGCCTTAGTGTTATTCCAAGACGAAAGCGGCGCATTGAGCGATTCACCAAAAACGACAACAAACCCAAACACTGTTTCAAACGGACGGAAATTTGACCGCACTTTTTGAGCAATATTGCCAGCGTTATGATGAAAAACCGGAAAAAGTGTTCTATTACAGCACTGAATCTACGCCACACATTGCAGCAGACTGCGTGGAATAAACACCTCCCTTCCTTTTATCGCCCTTGGTAATGCCTTGTGGCAACAAGAACGTTACAAAAATCCACCGCACTTTTTGGATGTTAAAGCGCCATCTTTAGAGAAATGACATGAAAAAGACATGAATTTGCTGCCTTGGCGCATTAAACAGCTGCGACAGAAAAATCGGCGTTTGTTCGTTACCCTATTTATCAGGCAACGTTATGTTGATCGGCACATTATTGCTCACACATTTTGCGGAAGGCTATACCTGACAATGCGCAAAGCACAGTTGCACGTACACTACTCACCAACAAGAATTACAGGCGACACAGCAACAGATTCAATACTTCAGCCACAGTCATGCACAATTGGAAACCCTTCAAGAAATTCCAAAAGAAACACTTTTTCTTTTGTTAAATCAATTAGCTGAGTTTCCACTTACACAAGGTGAATTAACGGAATTACACCTCAATCCGAACATCTTATGCTCAAGGGATATGCTGAAAACCAAGAAGAGTTTTCTCGCCTCAATGGATATCTCTCCGCACAACCGTTATTTCGCTGAAGTTAATCTGGTGGAATTTAAACCACAAGCGCAAGAACTGCGTTTCCAATCTGATGTAAAGATAAAAACAACACCATGAATTTCAGACAAAAACTTTGCACGAGACATTTACATTGGCACCGTTTACATCCTGGAAACAACACTCCACGTTACTTTTCCTCGGCGGATTTATCCTCTCTTTCCCTTGCAACATGGCAACAACGTGCTTACTATGACATATGGAGTAACAATTACAAACGCAACGGGAAAGTTTTGCACATCAACAAAAACTTTTACCGCGCTTAAAAGAGAAAGCCGCAACGCAATTACTGACACCGGCGTTACTGCCAAACTGCGCCGATAAATCAACAAATCCAACAATTTGCTCAACATTTGCAAATCGAACAAAGCCAGTGGGATTTTCATCAAAACCCTTACTCAGGCTACAACTTCGCCGCCCATTTCAAAGATTTACATTCATTTTTAACCGCACTTTTTAAACGCGAACACAGAATTGGAACTCGTGGAATGGCAAGTTCTGCAAAGCGATGAAGCCAATGAAACCTCATCCATTCAAACAGCACTTTTATTTCAATTAACATAGCAAAGGAAACTAAGGAAAAAACGAATGCAAAAACATTTTATGCTTAATGTTAGTATTTTGTTCAGCTTACCCGCAGCCGCGAATGATCCATTTGATAAAACACAACGCCATCGCACCAAACCAGAACATGTCCAAAAGCAAGGTCACGCGCTTGAACATTCATGCCAAACAGGGCTTTTCCCAAACACGCCTTTTGCTCAAATTCAGATTGTCGGCATCATTCAACAACAAAAAGATTGGCAACTTATTTTACAAGCCGACCAGCATGTTCATTTGGCGAATGTCGATGATGTCATCGCCACAGAAGCAATCAAAATAGACCATATCACCAAACAGCAAATTACGTTTCTACGCAGAGAAAACAACATTGTGAACAGACGCTCCCGTTTAATGTTCAGTTTTAAATCATTCTAAGGAAATATCATGCAATCGCTTTTTCTCAAGATCTTGAAGTGCGGTCTGTTTTTCGGATGTTTTTAACGTTCACCGTACATGCCGAACAACATCAAACCTTTTCCATTCAACTCAAACAAGCACCTTTAGTGCCGACCTCATAACAACTTGCGCTGGCGCAAAATGTTAACTTGCTGATTGACGACGAATTACAAGGCACACTGACATTAAAGTTAGATAACGTAGATTTAGATCAGCTTTTCGTTCCGTTGCCAAAATCAAACAATTAGATTTATGGCAGGGAAGAGGGTATTTATTATTTAAGTAAACGCGATACCGCCGCCAAATTTGCCAGCAATATGACGGAACCTCGCCATTGCAGCCCTACCCTCGAGGAAGAAACCCTCGCTCGCGACTACCACTATTAAACTGCACTTTGCCAAAGCTTCTGGAAGTAATGAAATGCGTCACCGGCGGTAATGGGTCGATGTTATCACCGAACGGTAGCATCACCTTGATGACCCGCAGCAATCTCTTACTGATTCAAGACGAACCGAAATCTATCGCCAACTTGAAGAAATTGATTAAAGAATTGATAAGCTCATTGAACAAATCGCCATCGAAGCACGTATTGTCACCATCAACGCCGAAAGTTTGAGAGATTTTGGAGCGTGCGTTGGGGGATTTTTAACCCGACAGAAAAATGCCCACAAAATCGCTGGCAGTCTCGCCGCTAACGGCTTTGACAATATTGCGAATCAATTAAACGTCAACTTGCCCACCGCCACGACACTTACTGGTCTCTCGCGTTACAAGTGGCTAAAAATCAACGGACGACTTTTTAGACTTAGAATTGACCGCACTTGAACGGGAAAACAATGTGGAAATTATCGCTAGCCCACGTTTGCTTACCACCAACACAGAAAAGTGCCAGCATTGCCAAGGGACGGAATTGCCTTTATATCATGGTGAATGAAAAAGTGGTAATGCAAAGCGTGAGTTTCGCGAAGCCGTATTAGGTTGAAAGTCACACCACATATTTCCTTAGATAAGCAAATTCTGTGGATTTAATTGAAAGCCAAAACGCACCGGGCAGCCGCGTGGCATACGGTTTAGGCGAGGTTGTTTCGATTGATAAACAAGAAAATAACATACGCAAGTTTTCGCCAGGACGGCGAAACCATCGTGCTTGGTGGCGTCTTTCATGACACCATTACTAAAAGCTTAGACAAAGTGCCATTACTGGGAGACATTCCCGGCATTAAGCATTTATTCAGCAAAGAAAGTGATCGCCACCAAAAGCGGGAATTGGGATCTTCGTCACGCCACATATTTTGCGCCAGGGTGAGACATTGGAAAAACTTTGAAGAGCAACCAGTCAACAGCGAAAAAGAACAAGAATCCTGGAAATCTAAGATTTGGCACAAAAACACACCTAAAAAGACGATAACGCGGTAGTTTATTTTTGTCTTTAACGCAGGATAAACGAAATAAATCGCCTGTTTATGTTGAAAAAGAATGGCGATTTATTGAGATAATCTCGTGCAATTTTGGGGTAGATCCTTTCAATTTTATTCAAAACTTTCACACGACCACATGAATCATGACTTGCGGTCGTTTCTTATTTTTCAAAGATCACATCTCTTTTACGACGACATAAATTTAAGATTATAGCAATGGCAGAAAAACGTAATATTTTCTTAGGTAAAAATTTTCGCGGTGCAGGTAAAGCACCATCGGTCGCCAACTCGCACAATTACTCAACATGGATTTCGTCGATACCGATGCGGAAATTGAAGAACGCGCCGGTGCCGATATCGGCTGGATTTTGATGTGAGAGGCAAGAAGGGTTCCGTAAAAGAGAAGAACGTCTCATTAATGAATTAACGCAACGTCAAGGCATCGTGTTATCGACCGGTGGCGGCGCTGTGTTATCAAAAAGACAACCGCAATCACCTTTCCGCGCGCGGCATTGTGATTTCACCTGAAACCACCGTGGATAAACAATATCAACGCACACAGCGAGACACGTCCGTTATTGCAAGATGACCGATCCGCGCCAAGCGTTGGAAGACTTAGCTAAAGTTCGCAATCCACTTTATGAAGAAGTGGCGGATATCACCCGCCGACTGACGAACAAAGTGCCAAAAGTCATGGCGACACAAATTATCGACCTGATTGATAACTACAACGGTTAATACAAACGGTTAAACACCTCAAAGGCAAAAGTAAATGTTGTGTGTAAATGTTGAATTGAAAGAAAGAAGCTACCCGATTCATATCGGTGCCGGATTACTCACGAATACCGATTGCTATCCGCTGAAACCCGGCAATAAGGTCATGATCGTGACCAATCCAACTGTTGCACAACATTATCTTTCCACCGTGACGGACACCTTAGAAAAATCGGTTGTCTTGTTGAGCACGTGTTATTGCCGGACGGCGAACAATACAAAAACTCCTGGATTCTTTTGAACCTGATTTTTCACCGCACTTTTAAAAGCCAACCACGGACGCGATACCACGATCGTGGCATTAGGCGGCGGTGTCATCAGGACGTGGCAGGCTATGCCGCAGCAAGTTATCAACGTGGCGTGCGTTTTATCCCAAATCCCGACGACATTATTAGCCCAAGTGGATTCTTCCGTGGGCGGCAAAACGGCGGTAAACCAGAATTAGGAAAAACATGATCGGTGCGTTTCTATCAACCCACCGCCGTGATTATCGATACACCACCTTAAATACCTTACCCAAACGTGAAGTCAATGCTAGCGGCCGAAGTCATAAAATATGGGGCGATTTTAGACTTTTCCCTTTTCCAATGGTTAGAACAACACATCGATAATTTAGTCGCCCTTTGACCAAAAACGCATTACAACAATGTATCTCCCGTTGTTGTCAATTAAAAAGCGAATATTGTGCGCGCGCGATGAAACGGAAAAAGGCGATCGCGCTATTAAATCCTGGCCACACCTTCGGTCACGCCATCGAGACCCATTTAGGTTACGGCAACTGGTTACACGGCGAAGCGGTATCCGCTGGCTGTATGATGGCTGCGGTGTTGTTCGAAAATTAGGCGATTTAACACCGCGTGATGTCGCACGGTTAGAAAAACTTTTAGCGCGCGCCAATTTGCCAACGGTTTCACCGGATGGCATGACCGCACAAGATTACTTGCAGCCACGATGCGTGATAAAAAGTGCTAAATGGCAAATTGCGTTTGGTACCTCAAAGCGCTTTGACAGGCTTTGTGGCGACGGATGTCCCACAAGAACAGGTGATTGAAGCCATCAATCGCTGTACGCAAGTTGACTAACCCCATGCCGAAACCTACTAAATCCACCTTACAAAACCAAAAGCCGTCCTTTTCTCAAATGGGCGGGCGGTAAATATCGCCTCACAGACGAAATTAACCGCTTATTGCCCAAACGTAAACACTGTTTGAGTCGAACCGTTTGTCGGCGCTGGTGCGGTATTTCTCAACAGCCATTTTGAACGCTACATTCTGGCAGACATCAATCCTGATGTAATCCATCTATTCAACATCGTCAAACAGGACGTTGAAGGTTATATCCAAGCGTGCAAACCGGTTTTCTTTCATCCCTGATGCTAATACGGAAAGTTACTACTACACCAAGCGTAAAGAATTTAATCAAAGTACTGATGTATTCCAACGCGCCGTGTTATTTCTGTATTTAAATCGTTTTGGCTTTAACGGCTTGTGTCGCTACAACGCCAAAAATGAATTTAATGTACCTTTCGTGCTTATAAAAACCCATTATTTCCGGAAGAAGAACTCCGTTTTTGCCGCTAAAGCACAAAGTGCGGTCTTTATTTGCGCCGATTTTCAGCGAAAACCTTCGAAATGGCGGATGAAGATCTGCGTCATTTACTGCGACCCACCCTATGCTCCCATTTCACAAGACAGCAATTTCACCAATTATTCCGGCAATGAATTTTCCATCACACACCAGCGTGATCTCTGCCAATCTAGCCAAAGACACCGTGAAACAACGCAACATCCAAGTGGTGATTTCCAATCACGATACGCCATTCACCTGAGAAATCTACCAAGGCGCGAAAATCCGCTGTTTAAAAGTACAACGCTCTATCAGCCAAGCGTCACAAAGCGAATTAAAGTACGGGAGCTGATCGCAAATATTTAAAGTAGAAAAACACGCTGAAAAATGACCGCACTTTTGCACAAGAAAATACTCTCATTCTCTACGACAAAAACAAAGGTGAGCCAAAATGCTCACCTTCTAAACAAATATTTCTCAATTATCAATTAACCGAACACTTTTTCCAAGTGTGCTTAGAGTCTGCTAAGTATTGTTCTACTTGTGGATTTTTAATCACGTCGTTACATAAGAATGTTGGCAGACGGGTCAAGCTCGATGAACTCATTGAGCTTTGTGGAAATGCATATATAAAGCATCCACGCCTTTTGCCTTCAAAGAAGTCGCCTTCGCGGGTGAACGCCTCAATCGGGGCATTCCAAGCAGTGAAAGCATGTGCTTTTGCCTTGCAACAAGCCACCTGTGCCGTAGCCTTCTGTCGGATTGACGCGATGACCGTCACTGTGATAAAGCTGCTGCCCGTGTCCGTTAAGTACACTTCGTCTATGTATCACTGTCCAAAGGCTCGTGCATCCACCAACCCGGCATCTGCCAAATCACGGCATCCATCCAACAAATTTCTCGATTTCGCTTCAACGTCAGCCGGCATCAATCACGGTTTCTTTTACATTGTGTCCAAATGCGGTCAAAATTTCTTTTGCTATGAAGTGTATGGTTCAACTCGCCATGTGAATGTCCGAAAATCTTTGCCACCATCCAATAATAAATATTCATCTCTTTTGCTCCCTAAAATAAATAATCTGAAAAACTAGAGCCGCAATTATGCCTTCTTACTCTATATATTTTAAAAAGTGCAGTTACTTTGCCACGTCATTTTCCAGACCATAAGGGAAATTTCTCATACGCCATCAATTACGGCTAATCGGTAACATCAACATTCACTATTTCCCATCAACTAAACAAGCCTTTTCAATCAACTCCCTTACCTAGCGATACGCAGAATCTTTATGGGTCCGTTCGTGCCAAATCAGTGTTTTGGTAAAGCCTTGAATTTTAAGGGCGGTTCAAAGCGCTTGAGGTTATCTAAGGGAGTAATCAAACGCTCAATCGCTTTGCGCCAGCAACCATCCTTGACCTGAACGACGATTATTTGCTGCATTTTATGCGCACCGTTCAGCAGCGCTACCCTGAAGATGCCGTTATCATGCGCTTGAAATTCTTCCACCAATACAGTCAATCTGAAGGCGCATTTGCAGATAACCGAGCTATTTTTACGATTGGGTATGTAAGCAAAGTTATATTGCTGCTGGGGAATATGCTGACCTCGTCAGCAATGATCGGCATTAAAAAGAACCCCGATTGAAGGTTTCCCTTATGCCAAAAATAGAAGCGTTATTGGCGGAAAAAGGTTTATTTGATACCAAGAATTAAGAATCCTCGCCCCAAAACGCGTCAACGTTTTGAGCAAGTGGTGGAGTTTATTAAATAATATAAATAAGCATTACACTTTTACATCCCTCAATGGGGCAAGCGTCCACGCTTGTGCCAATGTTCCTAAGGATTAATCAATGAGCAAACGCCTTACAAAACCCTCTTACGTTGGAAAATGTCGTAGTATCCGGTGATTGCGTAATTGCGTCCTAAAAATGCGCTATTTTCTTATTACGATAAAAACTGCGGTCAAAAATTTTCGATATTTAAGTTGGAAAAACGCACAGAAAAATGACCGCACTTTTGCGCTAAAAATACACTGACTTTATGCCATTAAAAACAAAGGGTCCGACATAACATCAGACCCTTTATCATTTTTGTGCTTTATTCGTTAGAACGGTTGTTTCTATATAACGAAAGAATGCAAAAAAATAAAACTCTAATTATTTCAAATTGTTACAATCAAATATTGATACTTGCCTAAAAATACGTAAAAATAACCCTGATAACATGGTAATTATGTCATTATATTTTTACAATATAAACGTAAAAATTTTTACACATTGCGTTCAAGAGTCAACCATTTATGTTCTCTGTTTTGCTTTTTGAGAATAAAAAAAGAGGACTTCTATACTTTTGCGTAAATAGTCCTCTTGAGTAAATTTCTGTTTTATATCTATGTTTCTATTTTTGAGTTTTACATGTAATATGGATACATATTATTCTTTTGCTTTTAATCTAACAAGAAAAGTGTTTAAATAGTTCTTCATCGTTATCCAACTTTCCGACTCATCAATTTGCTCAATTAACGGAACAGCTGTTTGTAATATTTCTTCTCCTTTTTATTCAAAGTAACAACTTTTGCTCTTGTATCTCTTGAATGTTCTTTTTCTTTTTCACAAAATCATGTTTTTCCAATAAACTCAATATTTGAGATACCGTCATGACATCTATCTCTGAGAGTTTTGAAATCATAACCTGTGTAACTTCATTGTCATTTTGCGATAGATACGCAAGAGAAGCTAAAACAACAAATTGAGGGTGTGTCAAATTTCATTTTCTTTAACTCCTGTTTTTATCATAAGATGCCATTTATTGTACACCCTCATGAATAACAATCCTGTTGATTTTTCTGAATTATTTTTATATTTTGATGTAAACAAACAGCAATCACCTTATCTTTTCCAAACGATTTTTAGAATAAATATAGACTGAGGAACATCTGAAAAAACTTGGTTTCTAAAAATTCCAAATGTTGCTCATCCTCACTATCTAAAAATCACAGTGTGTTTTTATATTTCACGCTTCCGTCATTATTATCAATTATTTGATGACCCGAAAAAGAATATCTCCGAACGGAGTTTCTGTTTTATCCCAAAAATTCTTCAAAAGGTTTTACAAGAGTAAGCTGATATTCCATAGGAGGCATTCCTTCAAGTTCCATAGTTCCGTATGAGCTAGTCTCAAATCTACTCGTTCAATGTAATATTTTTAAATCTTTTTCCCCAGTCATACCATTTTTTTCAATATTTGCATAGTATTCCCACACATCTTCTTTTGCAGCTTTGATTTTCAAACTAAAACTAAATTCCATTGTAATTTCTCCTTTGATTATAGGTTAGCTTATTATAAGTTAACTTATAATATTGTCAACGAAATTTCTACTTGGGATACTATTCTTTGTTACCGATGGCGCAAGCGTCCACGCTTGTGCCAATTTTTCTAAGGATTAATCAATGAGCAAACACCTTACAAAACCCTCTTATGTTGGAAATGTCGCAGTATCCGGTGATTGCGTAATTGCGTCCTAAAAATGCGCTATTTTCTTATTACGATAAAAAAAGTGCGGTCAAAACTTGCGATATTTAAGTTGAAAAACGCACAGAAAAATGACCACACTTTTCACGCTAAAAATACACTCAACGTTATGCCCCTAAAACAAAGGGTCTGACTATAACATCAGACCCTTTTATCATTTTTTTGTGTTATTGTTAGAACGGAATATCATCATCAAAGTTATCCATCGGTGCTTCGGCTGCCGGTTTGCTTGCCGGGGTTGCACGTGGGGCACTCTGCGCTTGGCTTGGATAAGTTGGTTGAGCGGCTGGTGCATAACCACCGGATTGACGATCAGAGCGGCTGTCTCAACATTTGTAAAACGTCGCCTTGAATTTCTGTGGTGTAGCGATCTTGACCGTTTTTGATCTTGCCATTTACGGGTTTTTAAACGCCCTTCGACATAAACTTTAGAGCCTTTGCGCAGGTATTCGCCTGCCACTTCCGCCTGACGACGATAGAACACAATGCGGTGCCATTCGGTCACTTCACGACGTTCACCGGTGTTTTTTTATCATTCCAGCTTTCACTGGTGGCAACGGTAATGTTGGCAACCGCTTCGCCATTCGGCATGGTGCGAATTTCAGGATCGTTACCTAAGTTACCAACAATAATGACTTTATTTACTCCAGCCATAATATCCTCTTCTTTATTCAATTTTGCTGTAAAAATTTGCTCTATTCTGCCTGAAAATTTCGGGAATAAATCCACGCCTTCAATAAAATTAACTGGATATTTTGCACAGTTATTTAGGAATGTGCGATAATTGTCGCAAATTTACACTTCTTTCATTTATAAAATCTATTATGGATACCATCGACATTCGTGGGGCGCGAACCCACAATCTAAAAAATATTAACTTAACCATTCCCCGTGATAAATTAATCGTCATTACCGGCTTATCCGGCTCAGGCAAATCTTCTTTGGCTTTTGACACACTGTATGCCGAAGGACAACGCCGTTATGTGAATCCTTTGTCCGCCTATGCGCGTCAATTTTGTCGTTAATGGAAAAACCCGATGTAGACCATATTGAAGGGCTTTCACCGGCTATTTCTATTGAGCAAAAATCCACCTCGCACAATCCTCGTTCAACGGTGGGTACCATTACCGAAATTCACGATTACCTGCGTTTGTTGTTTGCCCGCGTGGGCGAGCCGCGCTGTCCTCATCACAATGTGCCACTCACGGCGCAAACCATCAGCCAAATGGTGGATAAAGTGCTTTCCCTGCCTGAAGAAAGCAAAAATGATGTTGTTGGCGCCGGTGGTAAAAGAGCGCAAAGGGGAACACGTTAAATTATTGCAACAAATTGCTGCGCAAGGCTACATTCGCGCCCGTATCGATGGTGAGATTTGTGATTTATCCGATCCGCCGAAAACTGGAATTACAGAAAAACATACCATCGAAGTGGTGGTAGATCGCTTTTAGTGCGGTCGGATTTAGCCGCAAGATTGGCGGAATCTTTTGAAACCACGCTCGAGCTTTCCGGCGGCACGGCGGTCGTCGCGCATATGGACGATCCGAAGGCAGAAGAACTGGTGTTCTCTGCCAACTTTGCCTGTCCGCACTGTGGCTATTCCGTGCCGGAACTGGAACCTCGTCTCTTCTCCTTTAATAACCCCGCCGGTGCGTGTCCGACTTGTGACGGTTTGGGCGTACAACAATATTTCGATGAAAAACGCGTAGTACAAAAATCCGAGCATTTCTTTGCCAATGGCGCCATTAAAGGCTGATCGACGTAATTTCTATTATTACCAAATGCTCACGTCCCTAGCGAAACACTACCATTTTCGATATTGAAACGCCTTTTGAAGAACTGCCGAAAAATTCAACAGATTATTTTTGCACGGTTCCGGCAAGGAAGAAATCGAATTCCAACACATGAACGATCGCGGCGATGTGGTGTTGCTCACCATGTCTTTGAAGGCATTTTGAACAACATGGCGCGCCGTTATAAAAGAAACGGAATCCATGTCAGTGCGCGAAGAACTTGCCAACACATCAGCAATCGCCCTTGCACCGATTGTGGCGGTTCGCGTCTGCGTCCCGAGGCGCGTAACGTTTATATTGAGCAAACCAATCTGCCTGATGTCTCGGAGAAAAGCATCGGGGAAGCCTTGAGCTTTTTGAGAGCTACAGCTGAGCGGACAAAAAGCGCAAATCGCCGAGAAGATTCTGAAAGAAATCAAAGAGCGGTTACAATTTTTGGTGAATGTCGGCTTGAATTATCTTTCCTTTCCCTGCTCCGCCGAAACCCTTTTCAGGCGGTGAAGCGCAACGCATTCGTCTTGCCAGCCAAATTGGTGCGGGCTTAGTCGGGCGTGATGTACGTGTTGGATGAACCGTCTATCGGGTTTGCATCAACGGGATAACGAACGCTTGCTCAACACCTTGATTCACTTACGAAATCTCGGCAACACTGTGATTGTGGTGGAACACGACGAAGATGCCATTTTAAGCGCCGACCACATTATCGATATCGAGCCCAGGTGCGGTGTGCATGGTGGCAATGTTATTGCCGAAGGCACTGCGCAACAAATCATGCAAAATCCAACTCGCTTACAGGTAAATTCTTATCCGGCGCAGAAAAATCGAAATACCGAAAAACGCACCACACTTGATAAGAAAAAAACACTCAAATTGTTCGGCGCATCAGGCAATAATCTGAAAAACGTCAACTTAGAAATTCCGGTGGGCTTGTTTACCTGTATCACCGGCGTGTCCGGTTCAGGCAAATCCACGTTGATTAACGATACCTTGTTCCCGATTGCCCAAAACACGTTAAACCGTGCGGAAAATGCCGAAGCAGCACCGTATAAATCTATCGAAGGTTTGGAATTTTTCGACAAAGTTATCGATATTGACCAAAGCCCAATTGGTCGTACCCGCGCTCTAACCCGGCAACCCTACACCGGCGTGTTTACCCCGATTCGTGAACTGTTCTGCCGGCGTGCCGGAAGCCCGAGCACGCGGCTACAATCCGGGACGTTTCAGCTTTTAACGTACGCGGTGGACGTTGCGAAGCCTGTCAGGGTGACGGTGTAATCAAAGTGGAAATGCACTTCCTGCCGGATGTGTACGTGCCATGCACCAATGTAGGGCAACGCTACAACCGCGAAACCTTGAAATTCGCTACAAAGGCAAAACCATTCATCAAGTGTTGATATGACCGTGGAAGAGGCGCGCGAATTTTTCGATGCAGTTCCGATGATTGCACGCAAACTGCAAACGCTGATGGACGTAGGGTTTGTCTTACATCCGCTTGGGCCAATCTTCCACTACCCTCTCCGGTGGTGAAGCGCAACGGGTGAAATTGGCAACAGAACTCTCCAAACGGGATACGGGAAAAACCTTGTATATTCTGGACGAACCAACTACCGGGCTACACTTTGCCGACATCAAACAACTGCTTTCCGTGTTGCACCGCTTGCGCGATCAGGGTAATACCATCGTGGTCATTGAGCACAATTTAGACGTGATTAAAACCGCTGACTGGATTGTGGATCTCGGCCCGGAAGGCGGTAGCGGCGGCGGACAAATTATCGCCACCGGTACGCCGGAACAGGTCGCTAAAGTAGAAGGTTCGCATACCGCGCGATTCCTGAAAGGGATTTTGGCGAAAGGTTAAAAAAACACGCTTTGTATTGCACCGCACTTGAATAATCAAAGTGCGGTCTCTTTTTCACCGTAGTTTATCGACGAAAAAGGATTGTCATTCACTGACAATCCTTTTTATATTGACTGTAAAATGTACTTACAATGTGATTACAAAATCATCTTCACTAACTTATCCGCTTTAATACGGGCAAATTTTTTTCAATAATTTTTGCACCGGTGCCGGATATTGCTTCATTTCTTCCAACTCCGTGTAATGTTGAAGCAACGTGGTATGTTGGCGAATATAGGCTAACTCCTGAATGACTTGAGGCAAAAAGTTGTTGTTTCGGATCGCGAATAAATAAACCATTTTCCGCATCCAAGCGCCATGCGCGCGGATTCAAATTATTGCCGGTCAACAAAATATAATTATCGTCAACCCAAACGCCTTTCAGATGATAGGTGTTTGTACCGTCTTTCCAGGTGCGAATAATCAGCTGACCTTGCTCCATTTCACGTTGGAACTTTTGCCAAAACGGCGAAGATTGTTTTCATACAAAATACGGCAATGCCCCAGCCATTTTGAACGGTTGTTCCGGCGGAATATAGAAATCATTCGCCACTTTATCGCCCACAATAATTTCGATTTTTTTGCCTTTATGTAGCAACTGGCGGATTTTGTGTTGCAATGTCCGCGGGAAATTAAAATACGGCGTACAAATCGTCAGCTTTTCATCAACCAGCTGGAATAAATCTCGATCGTCCAATTTAACATACTGCCCGTGCCGCCTAAACCAAACAACGGCGTTACTGTCAATTCATTGCCAAAATCAACCGCACTTGCGAAAGTGTATATTGCCCATTAGTGCAAGATTTTTCTAAAATGGCGGATATTTTTTGTCGAATTTCTTTGGTTTTCGGGCGATTAACGCTATCCAACGGCAACACCACATCACTATTCAACAAAAAGTCGCGAATAAAAGTCACCATGCTGTCGGCTAATTGCGGATGGGTGATTTTTGATAACGGTCATAACGGTATTTTTCATTTTTGTTGCAAAATACACGTTATTAATACTGGCGCCACTGTAAAGCACGGTATCGTCAAAACAAAGCCTTTGATGTGCAACACGCCGAACACTTCGCGCGTATTGATTCGGCACGCCGAAAAATAGATTCGGGTCATCGGCAAGTTGATATTTTTGACGTTGTTCGCAATACCAATCGGCATTGGTCGCACTCTTTCCGCCCCTAATAAATTGGTGCTGCGCACGATGCCAGTCAATTAAAATTTTTCACTTCAAGTTCAGGCTTATCTTGTTTCGCACGGTAAATTTCATCGAGAATTTCTTGTCCGGCTTCGTCATTTTGCCAGTAAAGTGCGGTCACAAAAATACGCGTTTTCGCCCTGTCTGATCAGTTGAATAATTTCATTTTTGAATGCCATTGGGCTGTAAATAAATTCAACTTGTTCCGCCTGTAAAGCTAAACATGGCAGGCTTTCAAGACGCTTTTGAGCCCGTTTTGTCTTATCTCTAAACATAAAAATTTGTTCTCTGTTGTACTCAATGAGTCGGAACCTAATTGGGGCAATAGTTTACAACATTTATCGCCCCCTTGGTAGAAAAAGGCTGGTTTTCGTTATAATGCTTTGACAAATTTATTGCCAACAGCGCAAATTTATTCCATTCATCCACCCTATCGGCAACTACAACCATGAACCAAAAATTCAAACAAACCGACTTTCAAATCAAACAACCGTACTTTTTCCGAACGCAGTGTCGGTGACGACCGTCAAAAACGCGATAAAAATCGACCGCACTTTGCCTCCTCAAAAAGCGATTCTCGCCAAGAATTTCGCAGAGAGCGAGATAACGACAGAAATACTAAGCCGAAATTTAAACGCGCTGAAAAGCCAAGAAAAACCCTTACATTGCCGAAAGCACTATGAAAAAAGCCGGTGGCGCGGAAGGCAACGTGAAAGTCACCGTCAAAAGCAGTCGTTCTGATGATAAGCTGAGAGAGAAAAAGACCCTACCCATTGTCACCACGCGCACCGGAAAAATCAAAAAGAATCGCGCAGAAGAAATGAAAGTGTATGGTGAAAATGCGTGTTTAGCCTTATTTCAACAACGCCTGAAGCATTGTGCGCTTGGGGCAACCGTACAAAATGGCACATAAAAATTGGGGATATTTGCAGTTATTTAGCCACCAATAAAAAGGTGTATCACATTGTGGACAACAGACGAGATGATCAAAGTCAGCGGCACAGAACACCACGGCGGCATTTGTATGTTAGTGAAAAAAAGCGCATCCGTTTACGTTGCAAGGTTATTTCGATGTGCCGCATCAAGAAGATTGCTTAGTATTGTTAGATAATGTGAACAACGCACAAAATATTGGTGGTATTTTACGTACTTGCGCCTTTTTCGGTGTGAAAAATATTGTGGTGGAAAACGCCGAAAGCCTCAATTCAGCTGTGACGTTACGTGTCGCAGAAGGCGGCGCAGAATACGTGCGAGTGTTGGAGACCAATGACTCCCGCAATGCGCTTGCCCAATTACGCCAAGCCGGCTATCAAATCCTTCACGTGAGCGGCGATGAAAAATGCGCCAGCATTGGATAAAGTGCGGTTAAAAATAAGACGGTTTTTGTGCTGAGCGAAGGTATCGACAGAGGCTTTATCAGAGAAAAACGATGAGCAGGTTCGTTTGGCGTTTGCCAGCCCACTGAAAAATGGGTTAAACGTATCGGTCAATGCCGGCATTTTACTGGCAAAATGGTATTTTAGATAAAACGAGAAAAGTTAGGCGGGTAAAACGCCCTCTTTTTCACCGCACTTTCAAACGCGTTACAGTTTGTCCCCGTGGTGAATTAACACAAAAGCGTTCCCTATAGCTGTTCTTCGCTTTCCACGTGATCCGGGTCGGTGATAATACATTTGCTGATAGGGACACACTTTTGGCAGGTGGGCGTGTCGCAGTGACCGACACATTCGGTGCAGAGTTCAGGATCGATGACATAGATCCTATCGCCGATTGAAATTGCTTCATTCTGGGCATTCCGGCAAGCACATATCGCAATTCTGTACATTTGTCAGTGATGAGTAGAGCCATAGCGTCCTCGGGGAAAATGAAAGGGTCGGATTATAATCAATACGTTAACAAAGTGAAAGGAATTTTTATGAACGAGAAACGTATGTTGCTACCGTCTTTTTGTGGTGGCATTTTTAATGTTTTTACTTGCCGGTTGGTATTATTTTTCCCAACAGAAACAAGCGGCGGAGGTGGTTGTTGATCGTAATTACGATTACGTCATGAAAAACGATCCTATCGGGCAAAAATAAACAGGCACAAACCGATTATTACACCCTCGTGTTATCTTGGTCTCCGGCATTTTCGTGAACGGCAACGTCAACAATACGGTGATAATTTGCCGACCTCTTTGCAATATCAATGTGGCTTAACCCAACAATTCGGTTGGATTGTGCATGGATTGTGGTCACAAAACAAACAAGCTCGAAGAGTCTCCGATCACCCACGCTTTTTGTCAGGGCGATTTGCCAAAATTACCGCAAGAGCTTATTGAACGCTATTTGCCTGAAGTACCGAGCGCAGGCTTATTACAAGGCGAGTGGGGAAAAACACGGCGTGTATGTTTAACAATGCGCAAGATTATTTTGAAAAGATCAAAAATTTATACCGCACTTTGAAGCTACTGAACTATGAATTAAGCCGTACCGAACTGTTTAAATGGATGCGAAAAACAACCCACAATTAAAAGATGTTTACCTTTGGGCGCCGCACGTAACGAGCTCTTTATTTGTTACGATTTAAACTGGCAAATTATGGATTGTCCAAGCAGCCGAACCGGTTATTAATCCAATAATTCGACATGGATCAATGAAATGTGTAATCCTGAATTTGAGTCCTGAATTCAGGTTACAAAGCTACCAGTTACGGGTATAATGCCAACAGTTTTTATTTTTAATTTTAACCAGTAAAAAGAGGTAAATTATGTCAGTAATTAAAATGACCGATTTAGACTTTGAATGGTAAACGCGTATTTATCCGAAAAAGCCGACCTAAACGTACCGGTAAAAGACGGTAAAGTTACATCAGATGCGCGTATCCGTGCCACCATTCCAACCTTTAAAATTAGCCTTTGAAATAAAGGCTGCAAAAAGTAATGGTCACTTCTCACTTAGGTCGTCCGACCGAAGGTGAATTCAAACCTGAAGATTCCCTCCAACCTGTTGTTGATTATTTAAACGAGCATCTTGATGTCCCGGTACGCTTAGTGCGCGATTACCTTGACGGTGTTGAAGTGAACGCCGGTGAAATCGTGGTATTAGAAAACGTGCGCGTCAACAAAGGCGAAAAGAAAAATGATCCGGAATTAGGTAAAAAATACGCCGCACTTTGTGATGTGTTCATCATGGATGCCTTTGGTACAGCACACCGTGCACAAGCGTCTACTTACGGCGTTGCAGAATTTGCACCGGTTGCTTGTGCAGGTCCATTACTTGCAGCAGAACTTGATGCTCTTGGTAAAGCATTAAAAGAACCTGCCCGTCCAATGGTGGCTATCGTGGGTGGTTCTAAAGTCTCCACCAAATTAGAAGTGTTAAACTCACTTTCCAAAATTGCCGACCGAAATTATCGTGGGTGGCGGTATCGCTAACACCTTCATTGCCGCCGCAGGTCATAACGTGGGCAAATCCCTTATACGAAGCCGATTTAATCCCGGTTGCTAAAGAACTAGCGGCAAGCACCGACATTCCAGTACCGGTTGATGTTCGCGTAGGGACTGAATTCTCCGAAACTGCACCGGCAACAGAAAAATCCGTGACCGAAGTGAAAGATGACGAATCTATTTTCGACATCGGCGATAAATCTGCTGCACAACTTGCCGAAATTATCAAAAATGCGAAAACCGTATTATGGAACGGCCCGGTGGGTGTATTTGAGTTCCCGAACTTCCGCAAAGGAACGGAAATTATTTCTCACGCCATTGCCAACAGCGATGCGTTCTCCATTGCGGGCGGTGGTGATACGCTTGCTGCCATCGACCCTATTCGGTATCGCGAGATAAAATTTCCTATATCTCAACCGGCGGTGGCGCTTCTTAGAATTCGTTGAAGGCAAAGTATTACCGGCAGTAGAAATCCTCGAAAAACGTGCGAAAAACTCAACCGCACTTTTTCTGCGTAAGATCGTCATAGCGCGCGTCTCCTGATGCGTGCTATCAATCAAAAACGTAAAACAATTTTTCAAACGGTGGGACTCAACCCACCCAACACAAAAAGGAAAAACGAAAATGGCTAAATTATTGATATCGTCAAACCGGGCGTGCTTACCGGTGAAGATGTTCAAAAAGTATTCGCATACGCAAAAGAACACGGCTTTCGCACTTCCTGCCGTAAACTGCGTCGGCTCCGACTCCGTGAATGCCGTATTAGAAACGGCTGCCCGCGGAAAGCGCCGGTAATTATTCAATTCTCTAATGGCGGTGCCGCATTCTACGCAGGTAAAGGCATCAAACCGACCAGTGGTGCGCGCCCATGACGTATTTAGGTGCGATTGCAGGTGCAAAACACGTCTATACTTTAGCCAAAGAATACGGCGTACCGGTGATTTTACACAATCGACCACGCGGCGAAAAAATTACTGCCATGGATCGATGGCTTACTTTGAAGCCGGTGAAAACATTTCGCTGAAACCGGTCGTCCACTATTCTCTCCCACATGCTTGACCTTTCCGAAGAGCCGATGGAAGAAAACATGGCAATCTGCCGTGAATACCTTGCCCGCATGGACAAAATGGGCATGACCCTTTGAAATCGAAATTGGCATCACCGGTGGTGAAGAAGATGGCGGATAACTCGGTGTAGATGAATCTCTGTCTTTACACCCAACCGTCTGATGTGCTTTATGTTTACGACCAATTACATCCGGTTAGCCCGAACTTTACCGTTGCAGCCGCATTCGGTAACGTACACGGTGTGTACAAACCGGGTAACGTAAAATTAAAACCATCTATCTTAGGTGCAAGCCAAGAGTTCGTTGCCAAAGAACGCAACCTTCCGGCAAAACCAATTAATTTCGTGTTCCACGGTGGTTCCGGTTCTTCCCGCGAAGAAATTCCGTGGAAGCGATTAGCTACGGCGCAATTAAAATGAATATCGACACCGACACCCAATGGGCGGCTTTGGAATGGTATTCTCAACTTCTACAAAGCGAACGAAGCGTATTTGTAAGGCCAGTTAGGTAACCCTGAAGCTCCTGATGCACCAAACAAAAATACTACGACCCACGCGTTTGGTTACGCAAAAATGGAAGAATCTATGTCTAAACGCTTAGAACAATCTTTCGAAGACTTAAACTGCGCTGATTGTGAGAATTTAAAAACACCCTGAAAACCGACTGCCTCTTTAGATGCACTTTTTGAGATGTACTTTAAAGTGCGGTTATCCTTTTTATTTTGAATCCTCCTCAACAACTCATTTGCCATGCACAATATAGAGAATAGCCCATTACACCAATTGCCAAACAATTTCTAAGGTACCTTGAGGGGCAATGTGGCTGTCGATTGGTTTATCGATACATTGTGTTCACCAACCGGCTGCCGATAAGTTGGTCATTTTGGTGAATGGGCGGGTAGAAAATATCCTGAAATGGGCAGAAATTGCACAAGATTTCTATGCAGGGATATGATGTTGCTGTTTGACCATCGCGGTCAAGGCTATTCACAACGATTATTGTCGGACAGCGAAAAGGATATTTGATGAATTTCGGTTTTATGCGCAGGATATGGCAAAAATCATCGAAAAATGTGACCGCATCTACCCCTTACGAGCAAACAATATTTTGCTCGCCCATTCTTTAGGCGCGTTGATTTCGACCTACCATTTAGCCAATCTTTGATCATCGATTAAACGCGTGGTGTTTTCTGCACCCTTTTTGGTATGCCGTTAAGCTCATCTCTATTCGATGAAATCGCGCTGAATTTCATGCTGTTATTTGACAAGGAAAACGTTATGTATTCGGTAAAGTACCTTATAAACCGGTGGATGTGCAGGAAAATTTGTTAAGCTACGACAGCGTGCGTAGCGCAAAGAATGAATGAAATTAATTTGGCTAACCCTGAGATCTCGTTTGGCGGACTGACTCTCCGTTGTACTTATTTGTGTCTGATCGCCATTAAGAATTTCACAAGGTAATTTTGCCACGTAATCGAAAACGCCGGTATTGGTGTTAGAAAGGGAACAAGAACAAATCGTGAATAATAAAACGTTGGAAAAACTCACCGCACTTTTTCATGCACGGCAGTCTGATTGTTGGGGGCTAAAACATGAAATTCTGTTTGAAACCGACGATATTCGTTCACCGGTGTTACAGCAAATTCAAGCATACTTCAACACATAACGTATGCAAGCCACACGCCAAAATAGTAAAAAGCAACCGCTGAAAACATGGGCGGTAATTTAATCCAATGCCGACAGTGAATTGGCCGTTTAAGAGATCCTCCACCACCTCCATCGAAAAGGCAGAAAAAGGTAGTCAAGCTGCCAAGAAAACCGGTGACTAAAAAGAGTTTCCATTCAGAAGGAAGAGAGGGAAAAAGACCAAAACTCGGGCAAAACAACACACCAATAATAAAACAACCTAAATAATTGGCGATCAACGCCGAAAAGGAAAAAGCTGTAAACCACGGATTGAGCAACAGCCCTAAGCTCCAACGCGTGTAGCGCGAGCACGGCACCACCGCTAATCCAGAGTAAAGAAGATAATACCGCATCACTAACCCAAAAAATCGCGCGAAGGTAAGACGCAACGGCTTTCACGTCCATGGCGACCGATCACTTTAGCTGTGGACACGCCTGCACTAGCGCGGATCGGCATTTCCCATAATGCATCCCTTGCCGACTTCGCCAGCATTTTCGACGTCATTCATACCATCACCAGGCAATACAATCCTGCAAAACCGTATTCCCGTTGCTCAATTACCTGTGCAAGTGCGGTGGCTTTTTGACACATTTTATTCATCACTTCCAAGCAAGTCGGCGTGGAATAGGTGATGCTGGTCTGCGCAACGAAACGATCGCAGCAATTGATGTTCCACCCACCAAATCTGCCGGTGCGGGCAATGAAAACACTTTTTCCGTGTTGCGACCATGGTGTTGCGTTTTAAAATCCACCACGTCGCACACAAAACCGGAATCTTTGTGATATTTGTAAAGTTCGGGAATGTCTTTGTTGATAAACCAGCCATCAGCCTGATAGCTGTTCACACAGACCTCGTTTATCGTCAGCGGCAAATTCATTACTTGATACGCAATCTCTTCCGGCAAGGAATTATTCAGTAACAACTCCTTGTAAGTTACGGGCTTGCGCCATTTGAAGTAATCAGCACCGCATCCTTCACCTTTGGTTTTCTTCAAAATGCTAGACACATCGAAATATCACGCCCCGTTGCCAGCACAATATCAACCTTGGCTGTCTATACAAACGTTCCAGAGTCTGTAGTGGTAAAATCGCCGACCACATGATGTCCGTTACAACGTCCCGTCCATATCCGAAACGATGGCGCGGTAAGGAAGTTTTGTGCACTTTCTTTCACCTCAAATGGCATAATGGCTACTGGTAGCAAATTTTGGGACATATTTGAGGGTCTTGAATAGGAAAATGTACAAAAGATTAGACCTTCTCAGCATTTTATCACCCTAACAATGTTCGAAAACGGCGAAGAATATGCAACGGTGCAATTTAATCATCGAGTGCTTTCAAAAGCACATAACGTGGCATACTATTTCGGTTATCTCGGTGGTGCCACTCGCGCCGACCCATGATGCAATTTATGATTCCGCTTAGAGTCACGTACTCGGCCGCAACGAACAAGGTGCCGCCGCTACCGCCATTGGCTGGTGCGCGTCACCAGGTAAAGTTGGCGACGTATTGCCACCCTACCCCGGCGCAACCACTTTAGTGACCGCCGAAGTGACGACGTTAATGGATCCTATCCTATCGTTGCCATATATATACTAAGTTGCCTCGCCACTTATCGGTAACTGACTGCCTTTCTTAGCAGCACACGACTATTATCCTCGCCCGTACTCAACACAGCTTTATCGTACAAAAATATCGACGAATTACCGGAAATTATTGCCAAAGCCTTTGAAATTGCAAGTGGGCAGACCGTACCCGGTATTGATCGGATGTACCAAAAGACGTCCGGTTGCACCAACTACGGCGAAAACCTATCGTTAATTTTACCGCCAAAAACGACCGCACTTTGCGACAAGCAACTAACCCAGGCGCTTGAGCTATTAAACACGCCAAACCCAATGGCTTTACATCGGTGGCGGCGTGGGCATGGGTAGGCGCCGTGCCGGCATTGCGTTATTTCACACACGACCCAAAATGCCAAGCATCGTAACCCAAAGGCTTTGGGTGCGGTATCGCCTGACGATCCTTGGCTATCTTGGCATGATCGGTATGCATGGCACAAAAGCCGCCAACTATGCCACCCAAGAAGCCGATTTATTGCTCGTGTTCGGCGCACGTTTTGACGACCGCGTGACGGGCAAACCCTGGCACCTTCGCACCACACGCCAAAGTGATTCGCGGGACATCGATGGCGCTGAATTAGCAAAATTACGCCGACCAGATGTGGCATTAGCTGCACCATTTAATCGCCAATACGCTAGAAAGCCTCAGCGTGCCGCTTGACATAGCCCCTGGCAACAAAACCGTCGCACAATATAAACAACAATTTGCGTCAGCTATGGCGAATAGTGGCGAACAACCTCATCAACCCGTTATGGTCTGCTCAATAGCATTTCACGCAAAAACACCGGAACCATCGTCGTCACCGATGGGACAACATCAAATGTGGTCTGCATTACACGCAACATCATCGCCCTCGGAAAACTTCATCACCCGCCGGTTTCGGCACCATGGGTTTTGGCTTGTTTCGCCGCCATCGGTGCGAAAAAGCCCGCCCGGAAGATGAAGTCATTTTAGTCAGCGGCGATGGTTCCATCATGATGAACATTCGCGAACTTGGCTCCATCGGTCGTGGCAAAGCCCCAATTAAAAATTGTGTTATTGGATAACCAACGTCTCGGCATGGCTAGACAATGGCAATCCTCTTTTTCAATGCCCGTCACAGCAGCACCATCCTAGACGACAACCCGATTTCGTGGTACTGGCCTCGGCATTCGGCATTAAAGGGGGAACGCATTGATTCCGCTTCACTGGCGGACGCTGCGCTAGAACGTTTATTCAACAGCCAAGAGGCTTATTTTATTGCATATTTGTATTCATTCTGACGAAAACGTGCACTGTTAGTGCCGCTGGGTGCGTGCAACGCAGATATGTTGAAAGTATGAGTAATCACATGAACAGCAAATCGAACTCACCGCCCAACACCGCCCTGAAGTATTAGAGCGCATTCTCCGTGTTGTTCGCCACCGTGGTTTCACCGCCGTGACACAAATGGATATGCAAACTGATTGACGACAAAGCGTTGAAATTCACTCAAAATCTGACCGCACCTTTGATTTGTTGGTTAGTCAGTTGGAAAATTGCTGATGTATTAGGAATCAAATAATGAAAAATATACGTTTATTATTGGGGTTACTTTGTTACTTTTGTGGCTATTTGGATGCACTTCATTACAAGATAAAGAACTATCTTCTCAGAAGTTATACACCTTTTCTTTTTATAGCAGAAGACAACATTTATGCTATAGGGCAACTTAATAGTTATCACTTTGCCGGTTCAAAACATAGTGAAACTGGAGATTTAATTCGTATCTATGATCACCTTACGTAAAAATATACATTCGGAAAATTCATTTATCGCTAAAAGATGTTGACAAAGTGAAAGCTACATTAACACTATATTTTAATGATAAAGAGCTTTGACTCAAAAAGCAATCTAATGAGCTCTATGGACAAAAATATTACAATATGCAGGAGCATAATATATATAGAATGGAAGATGGTGAAATTGTTGATATTAAAAATATGAGATTTTGAGCCAAATTGATTAAAACCTTTAGAAACTAACTACTAGAATATCGTCAAGAAAAAGATTCAGTGCTGAAGCAACAGAGATAACTTTACAGTTGCTGGACGAGCATCAGCGGCAATGATTATTTTTTGCACCGTTAGCAATGATCTCATCACCTTTTTATGCAATTCCGCCTTATCTCGAAAAATAAAAACAAACCGCTAAAATTTTACTCGGAGATTATTTATGCGCTGTATCCGGCGCCTCAGCGACCAGCACACAAGGTCGTACGACGGCGGGTGCACGTGCCTTTATGGCGTGCCACAGGAATGAAAGAAATGACTTCGGCAAACCCATTATTGCGGTGGTGAACTCCTTCACTCACCCGTCCCGCATGCATTAAAAGACATGACAACTGGTCGCGGCGGAAATTGAAAAGCCGGCGGCGTGGCGAAAGAATCTCAACACCATTGCGGTGGATGACGGCATTGCTAAGGGACACGGCGGAATGCTTTACTCATTACCAGCCGTGACTTCATCCGCAGACAGCGTGGAATAGATGGTGAATGCGCACCGCGCCGATGCGCCATGGTGTGCATTTCCACTGTGACAAAATCACCCCGGAATGTACGGCGGCAAATGCGCTGAATATTCCAACAATCTTCGTTTGCAGGCACTCTAACGAAGCCGGCAAAACCAAGAATGGATCAACTGACTCCGTTTAGACTTAGTTGATGCGATGATCGAAGCGGCAGATCCTGCACGTCAGTGATGAGCGTATTGATGCTGGCTGGACGTAGCGCCCGCCCGACTTGTGGCTACCCTGCCTCAGGGATGTTTCACTGCCAACCTCCAGGAACTGGTTTAACGGAAGCCTCGGCCTGAGTTTTACCGCACGGGTCCACGCTTGCACACCCACGCTGACCGCAAAGACTAAGCCTTAAAAAGCCGGTCGCCAAAATTGTCGAATAAGTGCAAACGTTATTGATTAGAACAAGACGACGCAGAAAGCGTATTGCCACCGTCTCTATCGGCACCTTTGATGCCTTTTGGAAAACGCTATGAGAGCTTAGATATCGCCATGGGCGGTCCCAGTAACACCGTTTTACACTTACCGCAGGGCAGTCGCAGCGGGCGTAGATTTCAAAATGGCAGACATCGACCGCTTATCCCGTGCGTGCCTTGCTTTAAGCTAAAACTGGCGCTCACACCAACAAATACCACATGGAAGACGCGACACCGCGCAGGCGGGATTATGGGCTCATTGTGAATCGATCGCGCTGGTTTAATTCATACCGCCACACTCAAAACCGTGTTGCATAACGCTGGAAGAACAATTAAATCAATACGATATCATCCGTGTAATCGAGACGAAGCATTACACAAATTCTTCAGCGCTTACCCTGCATGAGCATCTCGTACCACTCCAGGCTTTCTCGCACAAGATCGCTGTTGGGCACAGTGTGCGGATGATGACCGTGTCACTGCGCCGGTCTCCGCACAAAGAAACGCCATTTGCAAGCAAGGTGGCTTTTCAGCTCGTCTTGTTCGGGAACATTGCACGAAAGACGGCTGTATCGTCAAAACCGTGCGCGTGGATGAATCTATCCTGGACATTCACCGGTCGTGCGCATCGCGCGTGAAAGCTGGCGAAGATGCCGCTGCCGGGATTTTAGCGGCGAGCAGCCGCAGGTCACGCGTCGTCGTGATTCGCCATGAAGGCAGCAACGGCGTACCGGTATGCAATGTCACCCGACCAGCTATTTATCTAAGCTTTAGGCAAAATGCACGCCGGTTACCAGACGGACGTTTCTCCGGGTGGCACATCCGGCTTTATCTATTTACCTATGCCGCTGGAAGCGGCTTTCCGGTGGCGCTTAATCGGTTTGGGTACTAGTGATGACGACATATTAGTCGAAATCGACATTCCAAACTCCGCGCGATTAACCTCAATATCAGCAACGAAGAATTAGCCAAACGCCGCGCCGAGCAAGATCGAGCGCTGGCGGCCGGTGTCGCCAACGTGAAGCATCCCTTTTGTGCTGAGTCTTCGCATTTCGGCGACATCGGCGGATACAAAGGCGCAGTGTGTGGGATAAAACCTTATTAAATAGGTCTGTAGGGACAGGCATAAAACCTGTCCCTACACACATAAAATTCAGCAAAGTGCGGTCATTTTTCGCCGTTTTGGATAGTAGTAAGACTCTAACGCATTTTCGACGAAAGTTTAAGAAAAAGAAATAGTTAGGATTGGTACATCATCTTATAAGAAAAAGCACTGATTATTTGGAAGGGATAGCATTAATGGAGATGAGAAGTCTTGGGTGCTGTTTTGAAAAATGGAACTTGCAGAAGTATTTTACTTGAACCCGAAGAAGATTTAGCAAAACAAGCTAAAGAATTATTATGAATGAAAGGTTCAAATAGCTACACCGTCAGCAGAGATTTTGGTGTTATCCATTTGGATAATGTGGCGAAGGATATGCTGTTTCATCCCCATCATCCCGAAACTTTTACGCTAGTTTTCGAAAACAAGATGAAATTAGATGAAGATTTTCAAACAGGTAGTGACGCGCTCTAACCGAAATTACGATGCCGAAGAACTCAATGTCATTCATGCTCGAAGAGATAAACGAATCAAGACATACTTGCGAAAAGTCTACTCACCAACCGCACAACCGCCCAAGGCGACTACATCAACGTTATTGTGCACTTGGCAGACGCGTGGCGAAGCAGCGCAAGTCACGCCATTACATGAGCAAATTATCCGACCGTCTGCATAACCATATTTGGATTAAGCGTGACGACCGCCAACCGGTTAACAGCTTCGTTACGTGGCGCTTATGCCACGATCTCCACCCCCGTCTGATGAATGTAAACAGACTGCGTGATTGCCGCTTCGGCAGGCAAACTGGCGCAAGCAAGGCGTGGCATTATCGGCAAAACACTCCTGCTTTAAAAGCCTTTATCGTGATGCCGCAAAACACCCTAAGCATTAAAGTGGGATGCGGCACGTGGTTTCGGTGGCGAAGTATTATTGCACGGCGCCATCTCGATGAAGCCAAGGCTACCAGTTAGCCATTGCGGCTTTCAAAGAGACATGATGCGTTTATTCCGCCTTCGACCATCCATTGGCGTGCGCTACCAAGGCACATTAGCGATGGAAATGTTGCAACAAGTGAGCGATCGGACTATGTCTTCGTGCAAGTCGGCGGTGGCGGCTTCAGCCGCCGGTGTGGCACCTTTTACTCAAACAATCGATGCCGGAAATATAAAGTCATCGGCGTAGAATCTGAGATTCTGCCCGCTCTAACTGCCGCATTAGAAAAAGGTGAACCGACGGATTTAGCAGGCATACGCCACTTGGCCCGCCGACGCAGTGCGTGGCGGTAAAACGTGTCGAGATGAAACCTTCCGCCCGCGCCAACAATAATACCTCGACAACATGGTGCTGGTGGACATGACGACAGTCTGTGCCGCAATGAAAGATTTGTTTTGAAATGTCCGTGCCGTATCATCCGAACCCTCAGGCGCCTTAGGGCTCAGCCGGTCTGAAAATACGTCAAACAGCACAAACATTCAAGACAAAAACATGGCAGCAATTTTGTCCGGTGCCAACTTGAATTTCCATACGCTTTCGCTATGTGTCCTTGAACGTTGCGAACGGCAGAAAATCGCGAAGCCTTACTTGGCGGTCACCATGCCCGAAAAGCCGGGCAGCTTGCAATCTCGTCCGCGTATTGGGCAATCGTGCGGTCACAGAATTCAGCTACCGTTATGCTGATGGACAACGTGCCTTGTGTCTTCGTCGGGGGTTCGCACGGCAAATGAACAAGAAAAAGCCGACATCATCGCCGATCTCCACACACAAAATGGTTTCGATGCAGAAGATATGTCCGATGACGATATCGCCAAAACCCACGCGCGTTGGTTTTCTAATGGGCGGACGGGTTGCTGAATTACGGCGAACGCCTTTACACCTTTGAATTCCGGAACAAAGGTGCGTTGAAATTCTTGAAACGCTACATAAACCGTTGGAATATCTCTTCACTCTTCCACCACTGCGTTTCCACGGCGCCGACCACGGCAATATCCCTCGCAGGGATTTTCAGTTGAACAGAGCGATGCTGCCGGAGCTTGAAAGCATTGAGACTGGACTACGTCTTACCAAGATGTCAAGCAGACAGCAAATCGTAGTCGCTATTTTCACGTTAAATCCCTTTAGTGCAAGTACCGCACTTGCTCTTGAAATCGTCAAGTGCGGTCTTTTTATTGAGGATTTTCATATACGTCGTCTTTCGTAAGAGCACCATTATTCATCAAAAATTAGGATAAAATCTCAGCCTTTATATTTAGCCCAATATTTCTAACCCATGTCAGGACGATCAAAAACATATTTTAGTGGTTTTTCCTTATCAAACAGGACAGCTTGATGCGCTGACCAGTCATTTTCTTCATCCATAAAACAACAAGAAAACACCGTGATCGAAGAACATAAAATCCCGTCCGCTTCAACCTCATGCCTTCCTTGGAAATTTATTCCGTAATCAATTTCCGGAATCGGTACACCAAAGCCGGCACCAACAGGAAAACCCAAATTACAAATACAAAAACACTGATGATTTAGTCATCATTGCTTATACGGTTTGTTCTGTCACCCTCACAGCCCATCACCGCTCTTGCAATCAGAACAAGCCAAGATTTTGAAGAATACACCGGTGATCGCGCACTGATCGGCTGTCGTAATATGCGGCTGATGGCACAAGATAAGAAAAGTGCTACCGCACTGATGCGCCTCTCATCGGAAACATCGTAAAACCGACCATCCAATTCAGTACGGCCGTTTTATCACTACACCGGCTTGATGTTAAGCGGAGAAACGTTATTTTTCATGGCTTCCCAGTGCCGGCATGAGCGATGATGAACTGCATGATATGCAACGCTTTGGCACCAAATTAGCAGAAACCTTGAATGTGAAGACCAACCGCTCAATAACGCGCTCTTCGTCACATCGGGTGCGGTCAAAATTGACGAAAACTGATGATGAGTGAGAAAGTCGGTCATCGTAGTCTATTTGTGGGGCAAATTGCTGTTAAAGTGCGGTCAAATTTCACCGTTTTCGCCAGGTTGTGCTCTATTTTTATTTCTTTTAATTATACTGATTCTCACGGTCGCAGCGCTCTGCGGTCATCAAACGCTTACTTTAAACCATTATTGCAAGAAAAATTAGCGCGTCAAAAACGCTATTTTGCCGAACCATCAGGGGAATAATCTTGACTGCACTAGCTGATGTTTACATCAACCGAGTCGCCGCTTTTACCCAAGCGCCTGTGGATAACGATCACTATGGAACACGTATTGGGCATGTAGGCGATACGCCGTCCCGTGTACGCGAAAATGATTTTGCGTTCCAATGCCATCAAAAACCGTCATTACGCAATTGACCCAACGACACGAGAAACTACACACACCGGCACGAATTAGCAGTTGAAGTAAATCAACGGGTTATCATTGCATGGATGGATGTTAATGACGTCAGCTGGCTCTGCTTGCGGCACGTCCCTATCCGGATCAAGTCAGCGCCCGGTCAAGGCGTGATGGTGCATGGTTTAATCCCAAATGCACTGGCGTACGAAGTGCTCACGACAGCAGGAGTTTTGCGTAGCGGGCATGGCTGCGATGAACATGCTTATAACGCCATTCGCACAGGTGAGCATCAGGCGCCATTGCAGTGCTTCCGAAACGGCTTCCGCCATTATGCGGGTGAACATTTCAACAGAAATCGACCAAAAACACTGAAGACGCCAAACCCGAAATCGGTTTTGAAAAAGATTTACGCTGGATGCGTCCGATGGCGCGGGAGCGCAATTCGCCATCAACCAAAACGCGCAAGCGCGTGAGCCTGAAAATCACCTGATTGACCTGATTTCTGATCGCCAACAATGCCGCGGCATGCCGGCGCAGAAACTAAGACACGCCGACTTTATCAGTTGAAAAACGTCACATGACGGCGCGACGCGCGCAGTCCATGTCGGTCAAACAAGATGTCAAATTGCTCATCGAAAATCATCGTGCGCTGCACGGTAAAATGCCCTCTTGCGGTTTAATCAAAAACATCGTTTTGAAAGCCGAAGATTTGATTATCTCGCCGCATTATTCTCCTGCGGTTTTCCGTGACACATAGATGCATGGCGATATCAATTCTCGTTATTCCGCAAGCAGAAGTGGTTTACCACCTGAAAACCAAAGGGCAATACCGCGGCTCAGCCTCCATCTACATCATTCATCGCACTTTTTGAGAAACATCCGCCACGACGGACAAAAAGTGTTGTAGTTATATTCCTGAAACGACGTTTTCATCCTAGTTTTATGTTGCTTGAGGTCGCCACGGAAATGCACCGATATCCCAGCAAAGACAAACAGCAAAATCTTTCGCGGCAACGCAAAGCGGTTCATGCTACACCAAAACGGTAACTACCAACCGCTACCACTAACGGCTGGGAAACGGAAGACCTCGCAGCACAGAGCAAGCGGTGAAGAACGCACAACCAGCTGACCGCTGAAGCGTTAGACGTTGCAAAATGCGGTGAAAAGCTTTCACCGCTCTTTTATTATATGTACCGTTATCGTTTTGACCTCCCAGTCTCGCCCAAGCCACCGGTTTCTGGCAATGTATGCAAATTAAACGACGCTTTTACCAGCGTGTATGCATAAATTGTGTCGGATAAGGTGTTAAGCAGATAAGCGGAGGTGTTTGGTGTGGCAATTTCGACATTAAAAGATATCTAAATTAAAAGATAACGGTTATATATTAATTTCTATGAACAATTTACATCATCACACGGCTCATCTGAAAGTGGTGTTGTGTCACTATGTTAAAAGCGCAGTGTCGATTTTAACGAAGCGATGGTTTTTGTGGGTCCAGCGTTGACTTTTGTTTATATTCCTTTGGCAAAATTAATGATGCTACCTATTTTATCGAATGCCGCCAAAATCTATCATTAAAGGCAAAAGTTTAAAAGTGCAGTTAAAATACAAAAGTTTCTGTTCGCCATAAGCTGGACAGCAAGCGTTGATCTCACTGCCGAAAATAAATTAGTTGGTTTACAAACCTCTGTTTTCTGGTGCCTTTATTTCCGCCTGAAATGCGTTTCCATTTTAATATGCTGCAATTTAATTGTGTGTGTGGCAAAAGAACAAAATGACTACCTATTGTGATCCTTTTTGAAAAACGTTACGTTGGTTCTGCTGGAAGATTTGGAACGGGCATGTTTTGTGAAGGGCATTAGCGCCAAAAGGGTTGATGTGTTATTTTGAAAGCCAACCTGATTTACCACAAATTGATTTACCAAGTATTACCCGTAGCTATTCGAAAAATGCTAAGCAAATGTTGGCTCCTGCTTTTTCTTCGGTGTGAAGAGTTCGCATTGCTGCTGGAACAAATTGAAAACTGGTCAACGCACTTCGGACAAATACAAACGCTATCTGGGTCATATCGCGTATGCGTAGGAAGAAATCGGCACTGGCGGCGCGGGTTTCGTTATTTATACGCCTATTTCTTGGAACAAGCCGCTGATATCTGCCAGAGCTAAATACAAACTTGCCTCCTGAACACATGACGGAAATCGGCGATATGTGGCGTAATTTCTGGTTTATGTGTGAAACAATGTAAAAGCCTAATAGCGGAAGGGTATAAACAGTAGCGGAATATTGCGGTGATTTTGCAATATAGAACAAATAGATTTGGCAGACATTACGTAATTTTATGATTCAAATAAATTATCTTGGCCATCTATGCCTAACGGGAAAAGAATGCATTAAGTGCGGTCAGTTTTGATTGAACTGCTTTACCTGGGACGTTTTTAGTTTAATGGTGCAGGTAAAGCGATATTATTGTCTCTTCTGCTGGGTTGCAATCTGTGCAAGGAGAGATTTTTTTTGATGGTACCTTTTGGAAATCTTGGAGCAAGAAAACAACGTATCAGATTTTGAGTAGCTATGTGATTCTCTTGCTTTTAATCCGCTTGCTCGACCGTATTTGGGGAAATCTTGACATGCAGTCATTGTATGATGTTCGGGATGGAAGCTCACTTGTATGTAGAAGCATCTCCTGCCAAAAGTAGATTTAACTATCCTCATACAAAATAAGCTCGCGAAGCATTTATCCGCGGGTTAAAGGCGCCGTTTGAAATTTCTTTTGCTATTGGCTTAATTAATCGCCCAAAAGTGATTTTTCTAGATGAGATCACGGTGGGTATTGGACTAAATCCCTGCCGTTTATTTTGGATGGTGTAGCAGTGTTGAAAGAGCAGGGTGTGACGGTTTATTTATACTCATTATTTGCAAGAAATTGAGCAATTATGTGGATAAGTTAGTGCTGTTAAATGAAGGCGATTATTTATCAAGGCTCGGTGTTGCATTTTAGAAGAAGGGTGTTTGAACGTTTTATTTGGATTTTAAATATGGGAAAACATGTTAATTTTATCGATTTTTAAAGAATGCGTCTATTAGCTGGATCTGCATGGTGTTGCTGTGTTATTTATTATGCTGATTTGTTTATGTTGATTATGTCGGCATTTAGGTAATGATATATGCGTTAAGCAATTGGTCGAGATTGGTGTTGTTAAGGAAAAAACTAAATGATGATTTCTTGCCTAATCTCGAAAAGAAAATCTTGCTGTTAAACAAGTGTCGAATTAGTTCAATACGAGTTTACATAGCGGGTGTTTGATTTATTGGTTTTAAACTAGATGAAAACAGACCGCACTTTCGGAAGAACAGGCTTATAGCTTTGGTTGAATCTGGTGTATTCTAATTGTGGTGAGGTGGAAAGGTGTGTTGCAAAAGCATTATTCGCAACTGCGTTTAAAATGATTATTTAGCTGATAATCATCATTACATTGTAGTTAATAAATGTAAGCCAGTTAAAGAGATTCAGAATAAAGTCAATAAAGAGCTGATAGCAAGTTTTATTAAATTAATGATTATCTTTATAGATTTTGTGGAAGAAATTTATGTAAATCGTCATGGTAAAAGAGGTTTCTAACCTAGTTCTGGTGCAACATAGTGTGCCTGCTGTGGCTGATTTTTGGCATGTTCTTTTATGATTCCTCTTCATGTGATGGCGATGGAGCGCCAAACTAATACGCTGACTCTTTTATTGCGTCATGGCGCGAGCTTCTGCATTGAGTTTGATTTTTGCCAAGTTAATTCCTTTTATTTTTGATTAACCAATTACAATTTGTTGGGTATGGTGGCGCTCGGGTTGTTTTGTTTTGCCAGCGCTTGATATGCCTGCGTTTATGCTTCGGAAGTTGGGTTTTATTTTATCTTTATCTGGTGCGGTGTAGCTTTGCGCACTAGGATATGGTTGTTAATTAGTGTAGTGGAGAACGGGACTGAACGGCCGGTCGTTGGGCGGTGGGGCGGTATTATTATCATGGCTAATTTGGTATTATGGGTGTTTGTTTATGGTGATGCCTGAAATCGTAAACATTTCACAATTTTCGCCTATGGGATGGGCATTGTTGGTTTTAAAATTTATTGTTAAATCAATACCTTAGTCAAATTCAACAACTGCTTCTATTTATTATGGATTTGGTGCGATAATTACTTTTTACATTTTAATTTATCAACGACAATTAACTAACAAGGATTCTAATGGCTTATCTTTTGTTGAAATACCGGCATTTGAGCTGGAACTCAAACTGTTGTGCAAGAAACAGAAAAAGATTTGAATTTGTGGTCGGAATTGGGATGATGATGTGATCTTTGGTGAACAAAGCCGTATTCAGTTGGATCTTTAGATGCCTTACAGGTCGTCAGGTATTATAAGTATTTTGGTGTGTGCGATTACAGGAGACGTATTTATGCAAAACACATGATGACCATATACACGATCTTGCTGCCTTTATTCGGTGAACAACACCAAAAAGTTTAATGAACGTTTATCCCACCGCGGCTTGCCAAATTTTAAGCAATCATCTCGGGCAAACGAACTCTCTATATGTTGGGGCAATCCAAGCCATTTTCTTATAGATTCAACGCGTTTGATGAGGAATTGCTCTCTGAACAACTCTATGCCTATTTTGATGTAAACTGACCGCACTTTTACAACCGGCAGGTATTGGGATAAAAGTGAATTGAAAACATCCCATTTTGCCCGGCCCAACAGCCCATGTGGATCAAAGTGATTGCGGAGTATGCCTGCTCAGCTAATCATCTCCTTTGCCGGAACAACACAGCCTGGGCAGTCATTGCCGATGATTTACGCCGACGTTATCAAACGGAGGTCTCTAGCTTTCCGCAAACCTTCTGCACCTCCTCTCCGCAAGCGATGTGATATGCTTACCAAAATGCTCCAAAACGGTCTCAAAGGAAAAGCTCTTGGTCACCGGGTTATGCAAACAGTTTACCACCGCTCGACATCGGAGCATTTCGTCAAGCAATGAATTTGTTATCGCAGGACGCACAATATTTTGCCGTTAATCCAGCCAACAGGGCATTGAAAGCAGGAAGGCGTACTGGTTGTGCTGGGTCTCATCTGTTCAACCGAATCCGCAATGCTCTTGTAGAACTATTAGCGCGGTCACGCCTAACCGACACGAAAACCTAATCAAACAGTAGCGAGTCCGCATTACGTCACCTGATCTCACGCCTGCTTAAACAGTTTTCAATTTATCTCCTGCACACATTGATGGGGTGAAAGTACACGGCGTTGGTGGAAGATAGCGATGAAATGAGATCCGTGTTTTACAGACCTCTTCACGCGCAACAGCTTTCACCGGAAAGCACGGCGCAATGAATGTCTGGCGCCAGCGGTGCATTAGAAAGCGCACTTTTGTTCGAGCAATTTAAAATAATGAGCATAAAGTGCGGGTTATTTTTAAATTATTTCTTTAGGGCTTTGGTGGTAGCAATATTGCTTGGGCACTTTGGAGGTGGGCACGACGACTATATTCCAGCAAATCCATCATCAGTGGTAACTTCACAAAGATGACAAGTCCTTGCGTCAAGAAATTGACCTACGGCGTAGATGCTGCTCGTCGTTTAAGCCGGTTTACGCAATCTCTGCCTTACTTGGCGCTCCTTCCCCTCAAGGCTACTATTTAGCAGAAAAGTGATTTACTTTCAGAAGTTTCCGTTTAATCTCGCCAAGCAAATCTCGACAAATGACACCAACTGACGGCGGTCAGAAATCTGCCAAGTCCGTTAGATTTATGGTGATAATATCATTGTCAATGCGGCGTCCTTCCAACTGGCGCAACCCATAAATTAACGGAAATTAGCTCTTCTTTGAGGCGGTCAATCAACATACTCATTTGGCAACTACAACTGCAGCATTATTGATCAGAAACAGGATGCAATACCATCAGCCTCGTCGGTTGGGCATTAGAAACGGATAATACAACAAGAAGGGCGCATGTTTTGGGTGATATCGAAAGATGCTCAAAAGTGCGGTCAAAAATTGTGGGCCATTTTGACCTGTAAGGATAACAGGAAAGAGAAGTTGATGTCTCTAGTGCAAACGGCATTCTCACCAGGTCGCGCAGAACCCGACCCACATGACACCCTGCCAACGTTTAAAATTAACGATGGTATCTACACCGCCAAAAGCAAAAGTTATTGTTCGCGACATAATCCGTGACAATATACCCGCCTATCACCTTGAATACATCACAGCTTTGCCGCAACGCTCGATCGACATATCCAGATTAAGAAGTTGGTGCGAACCAGCCATCACGCATCGCCTCAATGGAAAACAAGACTTATCGTACTGCAAGCCCAAGGTGTACTTAAACTAACTGAGAACTTAATGATGTGACCGAATACGGCTTCCGTCGCGCGTTTCTGCAATATCACTCTTGTTCTGGCATAAGCCGTACCATGTCCATTCACACAACCAATATTTTCCGGAGATAAATGGGCATCTTTTTAACGCCAATTCCCATGCAACGTTGCATCGTGTCTTTCTGCGGGCGGGTCACATGACAGCACCATCGCTATTTCGTCATAGCCCACGAGACTTCTGGCAGTTAATATTAGCGTTACGGGCAAGCGCGTGCTCCAGCCCTCGAGGACACCTGGCACCCTCACCAATGACCAAACCATCAATGATCTTTACTCATAAGGACGGTGTTTTGTCCGGATCGTGCTATTGCGGCTACTGCATATAAAGAATCAAAACACATAGACTTCCGACGAGCAAAACCTCCGCACCGCCAGCCAACATCATGGGAATTAAAACCGCTTTATTGACTCCATGTAGCGCCGATACCTTGACTATCGGAAGAACAGGCACTAGAAGTAGGAATAATGCGCAGTCAAACCAAAAGAAAATACCCAATATTGGCGGCGGCGGTGGTGTGTGTGCACTCGCGCGCACACATGGGTATTCGCATTAAAACCGTCAGATTTCCCAGTCATAAGCAGCCTGCCGCATCACGCACATCATTGGTGAGCCTGTCGAAGAACCACGAAAGCAACGCCCATTCTGCCGTCCTTTAATAAGCCAGAGAATTTCACCGTTTTCATCCAATAACCGGCATCTCGGCTAACGCGTTCGGCGGCTTCCACGGCAAATTGTGACACCCGCCCGAGGCTGCGTAATTGTTTACGATTCCAATGTGCCCGGCGGCTGATAATCAATCGTACTCGCGGGATTACGCCCAACTCAGGATAACGTTCTGCCCTATTCTGTTTTTGCCTGTACCCGCATTTTGTTTGCGTTGGAAGTCGCTTTGACAGACGACCATTCCCTTTACCAAAGGCAGTAACGGCGCTGATTCCCGTAATCACAACTCGTTTCATTAATTTATCTCTTTGACGTCTTCATGGTTTCTAGATGCGTTAGCATAAACCGCCATTCACGGCGATCACTAGGGTGATGTAAGCCGCTTTCATCCATGAGAAAATCTACCGCATAAAGCTACTCTCCGGCTCGCCTATTCGCCCAGCCGGAATCACTTTTAGAATTTCATCAATAGGCCATTTTCATCCAGAATATCCGCATCAATTAACCGGCGCCACACAGTTTACCGCTACTCGTATGCTTTACATCCACTGCAAGCGCCTGCCGACCGATAATCCCGGCTGAAGCACTATAATTGACTTGACCACGATTGCCGATTAAGCCCGACACCGATGTAGTATACAAACAATACGCCCTGCTTTGCGGCGACGGATCATCGGCATCACAATCGGATGTAATACATTGTAAAAACCATCCAAATTCGTACGCACATTTGATCCCAGTCCTCTTCGGTTACAGGCTGGAAATGCGTTATCACGGGTGAGTCCTGCATTCACGACTACACCGTAATAAGCGCCGTTCTCTTTCCACATCGGCAGTAGCTTTTTCTGCGACCTCGCGCGATGACTGACATCAAACTGCAATACGCCTGCGACACGTTGCCCAATTCACGAACAGCCTGTGCAACCTCTTCCGCCTCTTCCACTGACTACGGCAATGTACCACAATGTCAAAAGCTTTTCTGTGCCAACTGTAAGGCAATCGCCTTGCAATACCTCGGCTAGAACCTGTGATTAAAACTGTTTCACTCATATAAATTCCTTAGATTAGATAAAAAGTGCGGTGGTTTTAGCGATGAATTTACGCTACGGTCTGAAGACACTAACGCGCCTTCCACGATAATCTGTTGACTGTTAGCATCGATTAATGGCAATCGAACACGCCGAAACCGGAAGCATCTTCAATGGAAAGCTTAATTTGAATACGTAATTTACTGCCTATAGCAATATAAGGCTGATGAATACTTAATTTACGTGAACCCAGCCAGTACCCTAATCCGATGGGTTTTCCGAGCTGTACCATTTATAACCATCCCAGGCGGCAACACCTGGGTGCCATAATTTCCGCCCACTAGGCAATCTCCCTGGAGAAAAGGTTATCCGGTCGAACCTCCATCTCGGCAATCAAAAATCTGTACCAAAATCAAGAATTTTGTCCAGCATAATCATTTTGCCACAGTGCGGCACCAAAGGTTATCGTCTGTTATCGGACAGGTCAACTCAGGCATGCTTCTAAAAATCAATACGGTATTATTTCCACCAAAAGCAAAAAGAACTGCTCGCCCCAATATGCTGTTGCTTAGCCCACTGACTTTGTTCACTGGTGAGATTTATTGCCGGCACGCGGCATCGGTCTGATGATCCCACAATTGACCGGCAACTTACCTGTCGGATTCAATGTACGATCGATAATGCCCCATACAATCGCAGCCTCTACGCACGCCGCACCAAGAGTATGCTCCTGTGTAGGGTTTTGTCGGTACATGGCGTATTATCGCCAAACACCTGATGAACCGCATAGTTTCCATTTGGTCGTTATGTACCGTGCCCGTGCCGTGAAATTAATCCAAACTCATTTCATCCGCTGCTAATTGAGCTGAGTTCAGTGCAGCACGAACGGCAGCAATCGCCCTCACCTTCAGGATGCGGAGACGACATATGATAAGCATCACTGCTTGCGCTGTAACCTAACAACGCAATGTTGCTTTCCTCTGATTGGTCTCGTGTCATAATAAAACAGCTGCGCTTTCACCAAGATTGATGCCATCACGATTAACCGAAAGTGGGTTAGAACGTTTATCAGACAACACAGACAAAGAGGAAAAACCACCGATCGTGAGAGGCGAAAGTTCATCTACCCCACCACAAATCACCGCATCACACAAACTGGTATTTAATAAACGCGCAGCACTGATTAAGGCTTTTTGCGCCGAAGTACAGCAGTAGAAATACCGTGTTAGTCCTTCCAAAACCATATTGATAGGGCGACAAAATCAGCCGGTGCAGAAAAATATTAGTTGCTGTTGTTTTGAAGGATTCACCTGACCAGTCATGATGTTAGTCGCATATTTAAATACCGGAATATTTTCATCAACGCCGGTTGTCGATGTGCCAATTACTACGGCAATACGATGTTTTCCAAAAACGTTGAATGACCGATACGATCTCGATCTTTCTATTTGCGCCAAACAATGCCACAGTAATTGATTGTTACGCTCACATGGATTTCCGGTAAATTCTGTGGAAAGGACGTAAAGGAACATTCATTCGCCAAAGACGCGTGGTTTTCCTTCTAGCCCATAAATATGAAAAGCACGCTCGGAAAGTTTTAGTGGCGAATCCTCGGTATTCAGTAAATGTTGAACATGTCTCTCGATAATCTTCACCTAAACTACTTAGGATTGCGGGTTTGCTTAAATAAAGTGCGGTCATTTTCTCTTAATTTAGTTCCTCGATTCGCCAATGGCTATGATCCGACAAATGGATTTCAATCATGGATGGCACATTGTCTGAATTGCCATACTTTTTCTGTTTAACAAAAATAATCTGCGCCGTTTGGAAATAGGGCTGAACGAGCGCTAAAATCAAACTAAAGGTTGCTGCGGGTTTAACGCCGTAGAAAGGGCGGAAAGAGCTGACGAGCCTGTTGATTCGGCATAACAAAACCGTCATTTTGCCACCCTTTGTTTAGTTAAAATTACTTCTCGCTAACGGTGCACCAAGCGGATCCGTTTGCACCTAACGCCATTGTTGCGCATCCATTTGTAAGGTTAACAAACTGGCTTTGCTGTACTGATTTTCAGCCGTCACTTGTTCTACTTTTAAAGATTCGAATGCTTTGATGCGCCGGCAACTGTTTTACCGTTGGTAATGTGCTACACGCCGTTAGCATGGCAAAAAGAGAATTAAACAATATTTCATACTTCCTTACCGCAACATTTTAAACGTAATGATAACACTGAATAACACACCAAGACTGACGCTTAAACCAAAAAGAGGCAACAGCAGGTGTCGAGCTTAAGCTCAGTAAAACAAAAGGAAATAAGCGTTGTGGTCGCCGCCAATAATACCGCAAATGTACTTACTCGTATAAAGTGTTCATTTGCCGTTTGTATATAGGCGGTATAATCAACCCGATGGCAGACACCAATAACAAAGCCGAACATCGTAAATAAACTGATTTACCAGCCTACCCAGCCGAAAATGGCTATCGTCAACACAATGGCACACAAGGGTAGGCACAACATGGTCACCGTCTTTTTCACACCAAAGAAACGCCATAACAATAAACCGGCAAAACAAAAATGACATTGCTTTTTGCCGGCTGCCTGATCACGGTGGCTTGAAATGCCTGATTCAAATGCGCTCGTTTATCCGTCCAAAAAGATATCTTGTTGATGTACCAAATTTTCAAATGGAAAGACCGATTGACCGACAATCTCGCACGATACCTGCAACTTTCCCAGGCCCCAAATGACCTAAATATAATGTTTGCTATGCCTGCCCGATTTGTTGCTGCAAGGCAGAAGATAAGGATATAGGGCGTTTCTGTACCTAATGCCACCAAAGCGGTTTTGGATGGTTTCCGGCGGAATCCCAATATCTTGCAACACAGCATAATCTTTGCGGGTTGGACCGCCGCAGTGAATTGCTGAATCAAATTGCTGTTGGTTTGTTTGACTAATCCATTGAGATAAGGCTCGGTACGGAATATTTTGCGCTCCTAGTTGCTGAGTCAAGACAGTCTCTTTTTCCAGTAATCATCATCATTCTCTGCAAGTACCAAGAAATAACGATTCCCTAAGTCAATGCTCGTTAACTCACTGATTTGCTTGTACTCATCAGCATTCCCTGCGGCATAGCAACCCATTCGCGAATATCATCGCGCCAACTTGATTGAAACAACCCTGCCGCAACAAAAAGCAAAGCAATGCTTTTCGCTAAAATACCGAATTTATAGTGTAAAAACAGCGTAAAAATCGACCGCACTTTAGGTCGGAAAGCAAAGTTTTGCCTGATAATGACGAAATAGTGGCGGCAAAAAGAGCAAGGTCAGCACATCGCAGCAACCAGCGCTCACAGCAGAAAAAGTGCGGTTTGTTTTAATACCGAAGCACCGCAAAACCCTAACAAACCATAGCCAAGCAAGGTCACCAATAGGGCTAATCAAAAAGGTAAAACGCACTTCCGCATGGTCTGCGCGGCGTTCCAAGTAATATGAGAAAGTGAAGAAGAAAGCAATGAAGCGGGAAATCAATGAGCACACCGATTAAGCTGGTGCCGATAACGAGGGTTAAAATATGAATTTGTCCAAATGCAGTACACCGTTGCCGTCACGCCACTTAACATACCGGCTAAGATCGGCAAAAATAACCAAAGCACACGAAAGGTTCGAAACGTAAATAGTAACAACAATAAAGTCAGACTAATGCCCAAGATGCTCATGCGAATGTGCTTTCTTGTTCTGCTTTCACTTTGGCATGAGCCGCAAATAACGCCGCACCGGCAGCACGCATCTGCCCCTTTATTTGTTTCAATTTTGAAGACGATTTTTCAGCTAAAAAGTGCGGTTAAATTAACAGATGGATTAATCAAACTACTCTGTCGCAATACGCCTCGTAACAACACCCATGTTTGATCATTTTCCGTCACATAAAGCATGCCATTTGTCGCATTCCATTGAAGACGACTTTGTGTTTGTGCCTGAGGCAAAACAAAACGCCCCAATCCGAGCCAATCTTGCTCTAAAGATAATAAATTGTTTTGGGTAAAAAGGGTTGAACAATTGTTCCGCATATTGCTGAAAAATAAACTTGAGGCTCTGTTAATAACTGCTGACGAATTTTTTCGGCAAGGAGGCTAAACGTAGGTGTTTGATTTCATTGCGTAACACATCAATATCCGGCTGCATCTCGCTCATTCACCTGAGCAACAACTCACTTTCCGCCATTGTTGCGCCACAGACGCATTTAATGTAAAGGCGGTTTGCGCATCCGAATAGCTCGACCAGCAAAATCACCTGTTGATTGAGTTGTTCTTCTCGATGTTGATCCGCCTTCACCTGCCAAGACGACCAGCCTTGTTCTTTGCGGCACAAAGCGCGCAAATCCGTTTTGTAGCCAATGACCTTGCTTCACAGCATAGCCAAACAGCAACAAGGTGATCGGTAAAAATGAAGCATAAAGGAAGGCAAGTGCGGTGGATTTTTCATCGTTTTTATTCCAACGCCGCCTGAGCGAACGCCGTTAATGATTGGTTTTTGTTGGACATTATCAAAATGAATTTGGGTTTTTATCCTTGTTTTTCATCTAACACAATGGTTTTCACCACGCTATCACCTTGAATTTCAATATGATTAAAAATCTGTTTCATCAGCAACGAACTTGGGGTTAACGTTAAAGACCAATTTTTCGCTTTCACCAACCAGCGTTGCATCAAATTGCGTTTTTAACCCGGAAATATCCCCCGATAATACAAACCGAGGAACAAACTGATTTGTTCCGCCTGTCCCATTTCTTTTCCATTTGCCACCCATTGCTTTCCATCCCATTGCATAATGCCGTCTTTTTACACGGAGCTGATTAGTAAAGGGTTTTTCCATTTGCCATAAAAGCCCTTTTTGTGCCAATAAGACAAATTTACCTTGGGTGGTAATTGGCTTATTTAAAAGATTTCAGAAAAACGCTGTTGGGTAAAATCACCTTGCACGTTTTGCGGGGTTTGCAACAAAGTAATGAGTTCATTTTCAGAAAAACGCCCAGCTCAACGGACTCAACCACAATAAACAAATAGCCAATAAAATACGCATTATGCCGTCTCCCGTTGGAAAGTCGGATGATTTTTCCACCGCACTTCGCCAACAAGGCGGTGTCTGCAGCTGCATCTCTCCGCTTTTTAATTTCTACTGCCACTTGCGTTGTGCTACCTGCAGTGAGTTTCTCATTCGTTGCAATATCACGAATAATATAATCAATGCGAATGCAGGGTTTCATATTCCACCAACGAAAAGCTCCACACGAATTTTTGGCGAAACAACGCCGGTTTCATATATTTCAAATTCAACTGGACGATATACCAACCGTAGCCTTTTTCTTTCATCATCACATCGTAGGTGTAATGAATTTTCGTCTAAAAAGGCACAACGTGCCATTTCCAAATATTTCACATAATGCCCATGCCACATAATATCTCATGGAATCCACATCAAAAATCGGATTTCATATTCAGAGGCATGGTGACAATAAAATGCGTGTTTTTCTTTCTTAACATTTTAATCATCTTCCCAAAAAATCGTAAAAATTGAACCAATACAAGGGTTTTTCGGCACATTCTTTCGCTAATAAATCCGCATAGCGTTGCATTGCCTCGTTCAATATTCTCAGCTCGTTGCTTTTCCGTGCCCTCGATGAGTACCGGAAAAAAATGACGCAATTTTAAATGATAGTCGCCCCATTTTAAGCAAAAGACCGTATTAATGGGGCTTTCGTAAACCTGCCATCAGCCATACACCTTTGTGGAAAGGAAGCTGAGCACCTAAGAAATCCACTTTTTGCGTTTTATCGCCACGTACCGGCACGCGATCGGCTGCAATCGCAATCCACTCACCACGCTCAAGCCGTTCATGTAGCTCCAACATTTTTGCCGCATCCAAATCTTCTACTTGAATTAATGGTAAGGAGGTGGCTCCCGCCTTTTCTAGGGATTCATTAAAGGCTTGTGCATGACAGGTTATGCACCAAAATGTTTAGCTTAAAAATTGCTATGATTTGGGTTATCGACCAACGCACGACAAATCTCGATATTGCCAAAATGGGGAACAAACCAGAATTTGTCCACGACCTTCTGAACGAATGGCTTGATAGACGTTATCCGTGTCATCATCAATTAAGTCGGCATAACGAATTTTTCTGCCAGACAGCAAAACGATCGCGTGATCGCCTCACCAAAAGGCTAAAAATGACAAAAACACGGGATAACGGGGCAAATTAACCTGAGGAAAGGTTTGTTGTAGTCGTTGTTGATAGCGACGAATATTACGTCGAGCCTTTTTGAGACGTCAGGGATAGCTCACTACAGTGACCAGTTTAATGACCCGCAACGGGCAGTGTGCACAATAAGACGAGTTAAATTTAGGAGAGCTTACTCCCGCGCTCATTTTGCTCTGCCCAATGTTGAGAGCTCATACTTTACGCCCCGTCAATACTCGTGCCAACATACCGAAAAATAAACGGCTGTGCATTTTACTAATGCCCCAGTTATCTGCAAAACCACGGAAATGGATATGCTGTCCTGTTGATAACGCACCGGCGTATCGACCCAAATTAAAGGGATTTGATGCCAATGGGCTTTCACCACAATATCAATATCGAAATCCATACGATTTCCTAACAACTCCACTTCCATTAAATCCAAAATCGGCGCTAAAGGATAAAGACGAAAAACCACATGCCATCTTTACTATCAAAAGAAAAGCGTATGAATAGCATTCCAAAAATCTGTAATTTTACGTCCGTATAAACGCGCTTTCGGTGCATCCTCGCCATAATCGGTTTACCGCAAATAAGTGGTCGATGTTTTTGCATTTCGAGCATTACATTTTGCCATATCTGGAAGGTGATGCTGACCATCGGAATCCACCTGAATAGCACTCGTAAACCCATTTCAGCCGCTTTCATGAAGCCGATTTTCATTGCCGCACCTTTACCCCGTTAGTCGGGCAGTAATGCTACAAAAACGTTATGTGTATGTTGCAATGTTTTTAAGACGTCCACGTGAGTTTCGGCAGAGCCATCGTCGATAATCAACACCGGGAGATGCTTGTTTCAACACCTGCTGAACAACACTGTTCTATCGTGTTGGGAGATGATTATAGTGAGGAACAATGACAATAACCTTGTTCATAGACCATTCTCTTTTTCATGCTAGGCTGTCTAAAAGTCAGGCTTACTAATTTTAGATTAGGCTATTACGAGGCAGTGTTTCCAGCAAAGCGCCAAAAACGAGGCAACCCTGCATGTTCTTGAGTTTTCATTAGAAAGTGACGTAACTGACTCACTAGGGCACGTCGTCCACGTTGTCGATAGCTTTGCATACCATCGGGATTTGAACGCAACCCAAGCCGCCGGTCGAAAATGCATCGGATGTTGCGCAACATAACAATCCGCCACCCAAGGGTGACGCAATAAATCCTGCTCGATGTTCACCAATGAAATACGCTTGTCACCAAACTTCACAATACGATCGATACGCCTAATAAATGAAATTTGTCTTCAAATAATTCCGCACTATCTGCCATTTGCTCCCGTTGATTTAGCCAAGCAGAATCAACCCATAAGGCGCCTTCGGTATTCAGTCCGACTTTAGTCATTGCGGTCGGCTGCCACAAACCGTCATCAGCACGAAAAGCAATTGCGCCGGTTTCCGTGCTTCCATAGCACTCAATCACATCAACATTCAATTGTTGCCGAATAGCATTGCCGGTATCTGTCGGTAACACACCGCCGGAGAAATCATTCCCAGCAAAGAGCATTGATGTAACTTCGCATCATCCAGGTTTAAGCGGGTCAAAAGCGTTGAGCTGCTAATCCAAATACTTTGCCGGTGCAGCAAAACTTTCTTTAATCAAATGTCCGGGATAAGGCTGTTGTTGACGTGCAATCGTCCACCCCATAATAAGCGGTAACATAATACGGTATGAAAGCTATAATGATGTTGCACAGAAACACTGGAGACTAAATGAATATGATTCTGCGGGAAAGGAAGGATTGATGGATGGCTTCCGCCTCTAACCACATTTGCCGAGCTGTTTTGACCAATATTTTTCGTCCCTGTCCGCTACTGCCTGAGGTTTTTAGCCAAATTTCCGTGGGATGATGGCAATCAAAGTGCGGTGCGTTTTCAGGGTATTTTTGTTCAAAACCGTAATGATTAAACAGAGTGTCATCAAACAGAAAATCCGCATTTTTCTTTGATCCATTGTTGATTTTCCGAAAGCAAATTAGGAGGAAGTAAAAATACGCGTACCGGAATGAAAACACGCCAGCATAGCACATGCAAACGATGCCGCATCATCAAACCAAAAAGCAACCGACTTAATCTGTTCTTGCTTTAATTGTGCTGAAATTTGCCATGCTCTTGTTAGAAAGTCTTGCCATTGCCAGTCAGGATGGCGGGCAATTAATGCGATTAGGATCCCGTAGATTATTCATAATGTTTTTACTTTTTGTCTGACCAACCATTCACCTACCATCACAATCGCCATAATGCAATAGGAAATCACACCGTGTAGAGAGCCCAAAAATCATAATATTCCAATCCAATGGCTGTCGCAGTAATCAAGATATTTACAATAAAAACCCCACACCATAGCTGAGTGACTTTTTCGGGTATAACGAACACCATGCTCATTTAAATCCGGTGTTTGAAGACGCGCTAAACGCTCCACGACAGTTTGCCCACGCAATAGGGCTCCCACCAAATAACGAAAGCATTAACACGTTAATGACGATAGGGTACCAAAAACATGGTTTCAATGGAGCGAGTCAGCGCCACCACGGCTAAAATAAACGCCATACACCAGGCAAAATAACGTTGCCCCTCGCTGCTGAACAGCCCCTTTACGCTCAAAGCAACGCCATAATCCAAGGTAAAATGAAACAGCATTTGCTGATTATCGGCGAATAACGAGAGTATCGGATAAGCGATACCGGTTAACGTTAGTAAAAGGTTGATAATAATCTCTAACTCATATTCACAAGAGGCAACACAATTTATGAGGCAAACAAGTGATAACATGGCTAACGATACGATACACTGCGACGCCGCTACAGCACATATCATTTTCTACTTTCAGTTGGAAAGTGACTTTATCCTGTTTCTCGGCGACGTTTAATTCAAGAGAAAACAGTCATTCGGACGTAAGAATTTTTGGAATTTCAATTTATCCAAACGGCTAAATTCAACATCCTGCGCCACCAACGCTTTAATCTTGTCACTAATCATTGCAATTCAATTGCGCCCGGCACTAAAGGGAAATTGGCAAATGATCTTTAAGATACAACAAATCTAATGGCACTTTGCCGGTTGCCTGATAATGACGTTCAGTTTTGCTGCTCGGTTAACCAAATAGGTTCACGCTGTGGCTCAATACAAGTGCGGTTAAATTCCAGTTTGTTTATTTTTAGATTGGCTATTGCGCGGCAATTTATCCGTAAAACGCCAAAAACGCGGAATCGCCGTCTTATCCTGTGTTTCAGCCAAATAGGCTTTAAGTTGATCTATCAAATGACGTCGACCATTCTCTCTTAAAAATGTCAATCCCTTGTGCATTTAAGCCGACCCAAGCAGCCAATCTAGGTTGTTCAGGATGTTGTGCACATGTAGCATCCTCAACCCAAGCATGTTGGTTTAACTTGGTTTCAATACCGGCTAATGAAGTACGTTTATCACCGATTTTGACGATACGATCACTGCGCCCTAATAAACGGAATCCACCATCAAGAAACTCCACTACATCTGCCGTTTGCTCACGTGTCGAAAGCCAACATCCTCGATCCATAGCGCACCATCTTCATTACAGCCTAAACGACTATTCAGCAAGGTTTGCCATAAATGAATATCATCACGAATCGCAATCGGACCCGGTTTCCGTACTGCCATAAATTTTCAATGACAGGCTGCTGCAATAAATAGCGCATTTGTTCTGAAGTTTCTTCCGGTAATGCACCACCGGAAGAAATCACACCGACGATATTTTTTTCGGCATTGTCGTATTAAAACCAGTCAATACGGGTTAGCATGGCAGGGACTACTGACGATCACTGTCTGTTCAGTATTCCGCGCTTCAGCAAGCATACATTCCGGATAAAAATTGTTGCTTACGCCCAATTTCCAGCCATTGACCAGAGGACATCATGATGTGTATGGTTAAACCATAAATATGTTGAATACTGACCGTACTAATAGCCAGTCACATTATTCTCTGTTTTAAACGGCAAGGCTTCCGCCAAGACTTCCGCACCAAGCCACATTTGCTCTGCGGTTTTAATGATTGTTTTTGCCTCACCGGTACTGCCGGAGGTTTTCAGCCAAATTTCCGTTTGGTTGTCAGTAATCAAAGAGCGGTCGATTTTCAGCGTGTTTTTGACAAGACTGTTGTGCACCAAAAATCATCAAAATACACTGCCAAGGAAGAGTGAATCTCTACATCGGTTAGCCACAAATCCGCATGAGCACTCACCCACGCTACACTTTTCTGCGTAACATCTCGGCGGGAAAAAGCACCCGCACTTTGGCATGCCAAGCGGCTAAAAGCGTACACGCCAATTTGGCACCGTCTTCCAACCACACTGCAACAGCTTGAATCTGACGGCGTTGAAATTCTGCGACATTTGATACGCTTTTTGTTCGAAATCTGAATGAGCACCATACAGGGTCGAGTGCAATGAGATCTGTTGTATATTTACGCATTATTGAACGCTCTGACTAATTTTTAGCACTGCTTTGACCACATCATCTACGGTACGGACATTACGAAAATCTTCCGCTTGCAATTTGTGGTACTTGTTTTACGTTTAATGTGATCGATCAAATCAATCGCATCAATGCTATCAATTTCTAAATCTTCATACAGATTGGTTTCCGGCTTAATTCTTTCCGGTTCGATTTCAAATAAAGACTCAAGCGCCTCAAATAATAAATCTCGAATTTTTGTTCGGTCATATTACGCCTCACCTTTTTGACTACGAGATAAAACTTGCCAAGGTCGCTACACTTTCAAAGTGATTACGTACTTGGGTTTGTTCACTATCCAGCTGTAAATGAAATGTTTTTGCACCGCCAAACCTAGTTCAAGCGCATCAACAGAGTCCAACCCTAAACCATCATCACCAGTGCGGTGTCATTTTTCAATATCTTCAACACTGATATCTTCTAATGCCAAACTATCAATAATTAATTGTTTAATTTGCTGTTCCAGTTCCATTTTTGTTGTCCTTTAGTGTGTAAATTAAAATAATCTTCTAAATATTTAGTTAATCTACGAGAAGCCATTGGTAAAGATTGGGTCTAGTAGCAGTCTTGAGGATCGATATCCTCCCCGACAATAAGCTCATATTGAATGCGTGTTTTCGGAATTTGATACCACGGTTGACCTTTTTCTCAAATTTAACGGAAGCATTCGAATCACGACTGGTGTAATCACTTTAGCGCTACGTAAGCCGATAGATACCGCACCTCGGTTAAGGTTAACCACCCCATCCCAACCGGTTCGCGTTCCTTCTGCAAAAAAAGCAATAAGGCTTGTTCTTTTAGTACCTCATCGCTTTGTTCATAATTCGACAGACTCGGTATTAGGTAAAAAACCACAGGCTAATATCTGATTTCGCATGGTAGGGTTATTTAATAAATCTTTTTAACAATACAGTTGAGCGTTGGCACTTTACTTAAAAATTAATACCACATCCAGTAAAGAAGGGTGATTTGGCAGTATTAATTGTCCAGGACGACCAAGCTTTTCAAACCCCTTATAACTAACTTGCAACAAACCAGCAAAAGATAAATAGCGAATAAAGTAATTCCAAATCCGACCAACAAAAACGGCGTGTTTTTAGCTGGCTTTTGTAGTGCATGGCTTTTTATTAGTAAGCATATAAGGGTATAAAAACTAATTGAAGCATGCCCCCTGCGATCCCCAAAGAAAACCCATTGCCGTCCCGATAAATCGTCGAAGCCAATCTAGTTTTTCTGCCATGTCCAAACGCCTCCCGTACTATTTGGCGTTTGCCATTGTTTGCAGTTTAAATGCTGATTTTTAACCCATTCTAATACTGGAATCCAAAACAGGTTCCATTTCAAAAAGCGCTATATAGAAAGACTTAATTGGTATTGTTCCCCGGCTTCCACTACTAAATGCCAACGCATAGCTAAAAAGGCTGACGCATAACCGGATGAGCGTTGTATCCAGGGCAAGAGGTGATTCTGCGACAACCACAAGAACCTGCTTTTTACCTTCCCTGTAACAGGAGATAGGCTTCAACTAATGCAATCTCCAAATTGTCTTTGTTAGCAACCAGTGCAGTTGTTTCCGCTTTCACTTGACTGCAATTCAGACCATTGCCCGATTAATGCATTGTGTACTGACAAACTGGAAAGAGGTTGGAGATCATCCCTTCCGTTAATAAAGCATGCCACAAACTAAAGTTGCGATTAATTTCACTATTTTGCTGACGCATAAACCACCGGTAAATTGTTTTTCTCCTCAACCAGATTCCAAGCTGCCTCAAAAATTAAACGGGCGGAATCGCTTAAACTGGCGACGTTTTAATGGCGCTTAAAAACTCAAGTTTAGGAACAAAATCAGAAAAACTTCCGCTATTTTGTTGCCAATGCGCATATCCTCGCGCCCAATCATGGTTGGATAATGTCTTATTACAAACAATGTTCCACGCTGAAATATTGCAAGAAAAACTGACAAAATGGTCTTAGTCATTATGGTTTATTGAAAGAGTTGGTTAATCATTAAATCTGTTTGACCTTGTAAACCAACCTGATCAACACGTTCTTTCTCATCACCGCGACGTTTATAATCGATAATGATCCCAAAGATTAGTTTTGTTTTCCATCTGTTTTTAATTCAAATTTTTGCGCGTGCAATAATATTACTGTTGCTCGCACGTTGAAAAATAAAACGTGATCACAATCCGCTTTATTTCTCTCATTAATTCAGCTGAAATATTTTTATTTTTAAACTACGCGTTAATGCATCAATAAAATTATCCGGCGCGGCTTTAATGCCTGCCTTTTAAAACAAATATGCTTAATGTTCTCAGGTCGCACTAACGGGTTTTTAAATCAACAACACCGGAAGAACAAGCTGTCAAAAGCAAATGTGGCTAAACTCATAGATAACAATAATTTTTTTCATGAAATGATCCATCTAATTAAATTTAAAATATCAAAATTAAAATTCCACCAATTCTACCTACCCCTCCCTAACTAAAGCAATCACAAGACAATAAGAAAGGCGATATCGTCAACAATCGAGAATGTTCATTCATAAAATAAAAAGGCATAGGTTGACTATGCCTTTTTCTTTACAAAACACAGTAAAATGACTGCACTTTTAACAATGCAACGACAACAATGCCGATAAATCCGACATTTCTACCGTTGGTAACAGACGAGCATCGCTGAATTGGTAAATATGCTTTTGGGTTAAGTTTAACAAAACTGCTTAGCAGCCGGCTTTGAATGGCGCCTTGCGTCTGTTTTGTAAATTGTCGCCTCATGCAACAGTTGGTGTGGCGAAATATTGAAATAACGCACGGTCTGTCGGAATAAATCCTCATGAGGTTTAGCTCTGCCATGCTCACCGCCGCGTAATGTTAAATCAAAGTGGTGAAAGCCAATACGTGCCGGTTCTACATTGCCGTTAGTTATCGCCACAAGTTTATAGCGTGGTTTGAGTTGTTGCAGAATCTCGAAACTCTGTGTCGGCACGTCGATTTGATGGCGCCAGTGTAAAAAGTACGACATCGCTTGTTCAGAAATAGCGGAAATATCCACCGCACTTTTTGTCGTTTTGCTAATAGCGCTTGTAAACTTTGCGTTCGCCATGCGGTAACATTTTCTTGTAGGAGAGGTTTTCTCCGCCCAACCGTTTTCTCTTCAAAAACACCCATTCAGCATGTGTTACGTCTTGAACGCCGTCATATTGGCGTAAAAATGCCAAAAATTCACTTTCCGCTTTAATCATCACCTGTGAGTTATCGTATACAGGTGTCATCCAAATCAAAACTGATCACCTGAAAAGGCTGTAAAGTGCGGTAAAATTTCATGACGTTTCTCTTATTTTCCGTTTGGCTCGCTGGATGCGCCGCATCATACACGTCCGCTAAATGTTGAAAATTTAAGTGTGTATAAATTTGCGTTGTTGATAAATGACTATGTCCGAGCAATTCTTGCACAGCGCGTAAATCCGAACTGGCTTCCAACATATGGGTGGCAAAAGAGTGGCGGAGTTTATGCGGATTTAAATGGCTATTCAACCCTTGTCGAATGCCCCAGCGTTCCAAGCGCATTTTGAATCGTGCGCGTGGACATGCGATTCCCCAACTGACTGACAAACAACGCGTCGTCTTTTTGGATTAAATAACAACCGCACTTTTGAGCCATTGTTGAATCGCATGGGAAGCATAACGCCCCAGTGGCACAATGCGCTCTTTATTCCCTTTTACCAATCACCCGTACTTCACGCACGCGAAGATTAATGCTGTTTAAGTTCAATCTCGCAATTCCGACGAAACGCAAACCGAGGCTGTAAAATAATTCAATCATGGCACGATCGCGGATATCAATGGGTTCTTTACTATCGTTGGCAAGTAATAGCTGAATTTGATCCCTATCGATATTTTTTTGCGTAAGTGTTTGGGTTGCTTTAGGCGCGGAAACCCCACAGCCGGATTCACTTTAAGCTGCCCTTTGATACACCAAATAACTCAAAAAGCGGCGCAACGCAGAAAGGCGTAACGCTAAGCTTTTTTCTTTTAGGCTATCCTGTTTACTGCTTTGTGCCAACTCATAGCGCACCACCCTTGGTGTGACTTGTTGCCATTGTTGAATTCCTGCATCCTGCAAATGGCGATAACGCGCACCAACTGATGTTGATAGTTGGTCAGCGTATGAGGACTCACTTGACGTTCAATGCGCAAGTAAGTCAGGTATTTTTGCAGTTCGTTTTGCATCGCAGATGATCGACTAGAGATAAATCACACCGTCATAGACGTGGGTGGCGCTACCGGTCATATACAGCGGATGCCCTTCGCCTTGCCATTCAATCAGCAAACTGCCGCCAGGCAAATCCACCTGCACTTCATTATCCAATACGCCTTGTATAATCCCCACAGCGACTGCCGCACAAGCACCGCTACCACAGGGCTTGGGTTTCGCCCGCGCCACGCTCATGTACACGTAATTTAATATGTTTGCGGTTCACCACCTGCATAAAAACCAGCATTCACCCGTTCCGGAAAACGCTCATGGTTTTCAAGTAATGGTCCGAGCTGCGCCACGTTGGCGGTGTGAATATCGTCCACCTGCACCACACAATGTGGATTGCCCATGGATACCGTGCGCAGAGTACCGTTTGAATTTCGTGCGCAGAATATAATTTTTCTCGAATTTATTGGCGGTAAACGGAATTTTATTCAGCTCCCAAATGGGTTCGCCCATGTTCACACGCACATTGTCGTCTTCTTTAACGGTTAACACCATTTTGCCATTTTGCGTGCTGACGGCGATATCCTTTTTGTTGGTTAGGTACTTTGAGCGCTCACAAAACGGGCAAAACAACGAGCACCATTACCACATTGCGCCACTTCACTGCCATCCGCATTAAAAATACGATAATGAAAAATCCAATTCGGGATCATAAGGTGGTTCCACCACCAACAGCTGATCAAAACCAATGCCACGATGACGATCGGCTAAAACGTTTAATGGTGTCGGCAGGAAAAATAAACGTTCTGCGTAACCGCATCCACCACCATAAAAATCATTGCCGAGTCCGTGCATTTTAGAAAATTGCGTATGTATCCTTAAAATCGTTTAAATCATGCGAAGCATTATAATCAGCCCCATCCGTTGAGTAAATCTATTGCTTCTGCGCTAAAAATACGAGGTGCACAAGACTGAAAAAACGCCATAAAAGAAACCGCACTTTGCCAAGCAAAAGTGCGGTCGTTTCGAAGGTATTTTTCAATCTGTGTGCCCACTCAGGAAAACCACCGCTGATGCTGCCATAATTTGGCGTAGAGACCGTTTTGTGCGAGTAATTCAGCATGCGTGCCTTGTTCCTGCAATTTGTCCGTGATCCAACGACAATCCAGACGATCCATCGCGGCAATCGTGGATGAAAACGTTGCGCGATGGCGATAACGGTTTTGTTTTTCCATCATTTTATCCAAACTTTCCTGAATCGCCGCTTCCACTTCGGAATCCAGGGCACTGGTGGCTTCGTCCAATAACAAAATCGGCGCATCTTTCAACATCACGCGGGCAATGGCGATACGTTGGCGTTGACCACCGGAGAGTTTCACGCCACGTTCACCAACGTGCGCATCATATCCCTTGCGTCCCTGCGCATCGCTTAAAAACGGAATAAAATCCGCCGCTTCGGCACGCGCCGCCGCATCAAACATTTCCTGCTCGGTGGCACTTGGTCTGCCGCATACGATGTTATCACGCACAGAACGGTGCAATAACGATGTATCTTGCGTCACCAAGCCGATTTTGACTGCGCAGACTTCTGTTGCACGTCCAGCGATATTTTGCCCGTCAATGGTGATAGTGCCTTGCTGCGCTTCACTAAAAGCGTAAAAGCAAATTCACAATCGTGGATTTACCCGCACCGGAACGCCCAATCAATCCCACTTTTTCACCCGGTTTAATGGTCAAATTGAAATAGGCTCAACAAAGGTTTTGCGGATCGTAGGCAAAACTTAGGTCGATAAATTTAATCTTCCGCGCGTGACATTTAACGGTAGGGCAATTCGGTTTATCCAAAATGGTCTGCGGCTTGGTCAGCGTATTCATACCGTCATTTACCGTACCGATATTTTCAAACAAGCGTGCCGACTCCACATAATCCAACGGGACAAACCGTGAACGCGCAATGCCATTGCCGTAGATGTAGCAATCGCGCCAACACCGACTAAACTTTGTTGCCATAGCAATACACCAATGATTGCCGTACTTAAAATCAACACGACATTATTGATGTAAGTTAAGCTGTCTAGCGAGGTTGCCAAACGCATTTGGGCGTGCACCGTAACCATAAATTCTTCCATGGAACGTTTGGCGTAACCTGCTTCCACGAGCACCATGAGAAAACAATTTTGACGGTGGCAATATTGGAATAGGCATCGGTGATTCGCCCTGTCATTAATGAACGGGCATCCTGCCTGACGCTGAGCCGTTTTGGAAAGACGGGGAATTAACAAAACGCAAAATGGTGATAAACAGCACAATCCAAACAAAAGAAAGGCACGAGGAACCAACTATCCAATGAGGCTAACACTAAGCCTGAGGTCACAAAATACACCACTACATAAACCAACATATCGGCGATCGTCAGCACCGTATCGCGACTGCTAAAAGCCGCTCTGCATGACTTTGGCAGACACTCGTCCGGCAAATTCGTCTTGTAAAACTAAACTTTGCCCCAACATCAGACGATGGAAATTCCAACGCAGGCGCATTGGGAACCACACCTTGTAAGGTTTGCAGACGCACGGAGGAGGCTAAAACAACCAAATAATGCTGAAGACTAACAAGCCCCCATTCCCATGAGTAAATACCACTTTTTCACGCCATAAGGTTGCCGGTGCATAAGCCCCCAACCAATCCACCAATAAGCCCATAAATTGGAACAACATGGCTTCCATCACGCCGTTGCCAATCGTCAGCACTGCTAACAGCAAAATCCAACCTTTCATGCCGTCGATACTCGACCAAATAAAGTCGGAACAAACCGTTTTCCGGTGTTTCTCGGCGATTGGTCAGGATAGGGGTTCAAGCGATTCTCAAACCAACTAAAAATTTTATTTAACATATCATCTTTCCTGAAAAACAAAGGGGCAACCTTATTCGATGTTGTTCAGCAAACTGCATATTATAGCCCAAATTATCTTCAACTCATACTAAAGGGAGACTCGTTTACGGTATTGGCTTGGACTCACGCCGTAAGCGCACTTTTTAAAAAGCCTTGCTAAAATGCGCTTCCGATTGATAGCCCACGTCCAACGCCACCGCCAATACACTTTTCTGGCTTTGGTTTAATAATAACGCCGCTTGTTGAAGACGAAGCTGAGTTAAAAATTTACCCGGCGCCATACCGATTTTTGCTGAAATACCCGCATAAAATTCGCACGCGACATTGCCGCCAACTCTGCCAAAGAATCCATATTCCATGCTTGTTGCGGTGCGCTTAATAACTGTGCCAACACATGACTCAAGCGTTTATCTTGCAACCCCGCCAACACCCCTGATTGAACTGGAGTTGATTGCAATCCGTGGCGCAAAATATAAATAAACAGCACCGTGACCAGTGAATCAATCAAAGATTTCCTCCACTTTGGCTTTTGTCCGCCTCCCTGTTGTAGCACCTGAATCAATGCTAACAACGGCGTATCATGCAAAGACAAATGCAAATATGTAGGCAACGCCTCTATTAACAATGACGGGCGACTGTAATCAGCATGCCGCAAAAACATTTTTAAATCCAAGCGAGCTTTTGCCCAATATGATAAACCTTAAATAAATCCGTCTGCTTTTCTTGTGGTGCTGAGAGCATTGACGATGCTTGAATTGCCGCCTGTGGTGAGTGGCTGGTAATCAAGTGCGGTCGATTTTGTGGAAGAAAGAAGACATCGCCCACTTGCAAGTGAATCTGTTGATTTTTCCAAACTCAACCAGCAACTTCCTTGTTCAATCAAATGAAAAATACCGACATATTGATTTTCACCAACGTCCTGCTGCACCTGCCAATCACCCTGAAATAAACAACGGACGTTCACTCTCCGCTGACCTGTGCTAACTGAATAAGTTTATCTAAACAATCCATAATGAGATTTTAAAGTATAAAAAGTTAAGACAGAATTGTGCAAGTATGATACAAGAATTTGCCTATAATTTGTTCCGAAATTCAGAACACATTTTAAACATATTTAAGGAGAACAAGATGTTTGCAGATTGGAAAAATGATGTTGCCCATGTATCATTCGGCGAATTAGGTAAAAACACCGAAAATGTTACAAGCCTCACGGCGCACTAAGCGCGCAGCGGCGGCAGAAGGCGATGTATTAGATGCTAAAACCCCGTGAATTAATTGCCCTTGCAGTAAAGCGTTACCACGCGCTGTGAAAGCTGTATCGGCGTACACGCAGCCGAAGCGGTAAAGCCGGCGCAACCGAAGAAGAAGTCGCAGCAGCCTTAGCGATGTCAATCGCACTCAATGCCGGCGCAGCTTTACTGCTATTCTTTACGCGCATTAAAGCCTATAATGCGCAGAAAGACTAACTTCATTTATTAGGAACTTTATATCATCGGCACCTTTTATAGGTGCCGATCTTTTTATAAAAAACAAGATAAAAAACCACCGCACTTTTACGGCAAGAGAAGGGCTTCCATTTGTTTAACCACCTCTTCCACTTCAATTTGCGCCATTAAATTTTGCCTTTTAACCTGGTTGCCCAAGGCGAATTACGCTGAAGGTTTGCCATATTCTTTTTGTGCATTTTGTTCATACACGGAAACCACATTATCTAAATTGCGGTAAGGTCCGGTGCGAAGTGGGTTATGGTAGGCATACAGTCCGATAACGGGCGTCCCTTGTGTCGTGGCAATATGTGCCGGTACGGAATCTGGTGAAATCACTAAATCTACTTCACGAATTAATGCGGTCAGTTGGGTTAAAGTCAACTTGCCTGCAACATCTACGGGTTCAAAATCGCACAAGCTTTTTATTTCATTAATCATCGCCAATTCACGTGGTGTGGGTGAGCTGCATAAAAATCACATTGATATCATGTTGATGTACCCAATTTTGCCACTGCAGCATAACGTTCCACCAGCCAATCTTTTTCTTTTTGCTGGAACAAGGTGAAATCAGCGATTTTTGCGATGTGGATCAAGATATTCTCGCACGGCTGTTAAATCCGCCTCCGTCACCGGTAAATCCCCACTGAGGTTGAGATGAGGGAACACCAAGATAGTCGGCAAATGCCATAAACCCGTCTAATACATGCGGCTTAGCAGGATCATGAATTCGTTGATTCGTAAACAACCACTGCCCTTCTCATGCCCGTTGCTTACCGAAACCAATACGGTATTTCGCATGGATTCCGAGAGATAAAATGGAGAGCTCGAAAGGCTGTTTGCATATTCAAAAGTGCATCAAACCGACCATATTTCAATTGCCGCCATAAATCCCACACCACGCCAACCGCTCTTTTATCGTACACACAACTCAATGCCCGACACATGGCGGAATAACTGCGCTTCAGTTTTACCAATAATCCACGTAATTTGGGTGTTCGGTACCTAACGTTGAATATGTTGCACTGCTGCTAACGCATGACAAACGTCACCGATAGCGGATAAACGTAGAATGCAGAGAGATTGAGGTGCTTCGGAGAAAAGTGCCATGGGAGTTTGTTATCTCGAGTTAAACTTGGGAATCGGCTTATTTTTAAGTAGAATGCGCCTATCCGCTATCTCATTTTCATCACTTAAAAATGCTTGAATTTCAACTCAAAAACGACTTTTTCTTTAATTTTGATCAACCGCTGGCAAACCAAGATCTGTTTTTAATCCAACATTTTGGCAACAACACAATCGCATTATCGGCTCCGCCAAAGGGCGTGGTACTACGTGGTTTCTCCAAACCGCAGATTTATTTGGCGTAAACACGGCATTACGACATTATTATCGTGGTGGCTTGTGGGGAAAAATCAACAAAGATCGTTATCGCTTCAACGATTTGAACCATACTCGTAGCATGGCGGAATTCAACTTACTCAATCAATTACATCAAGCTGGTTTACCGGTGCCAGAAACCGATTGGGGCTCGGGTGCATAAGGGGAATCTAGGCATTTGTTATCAAGCCGATTTATTAAGTGAAAGAGTAGAAAACGCCCAAGATCTGACCGCACTTTTACAACATCACGCCCTTGAACCAAAACAATGGCAACAAATCGGCGGACTTATTCGCCGCTTACACGATTTGCAAATCTGCCACACGGACCTGAACGCCCACAATATTCTGTTTCAACAAAACGAAAGCGACAACCAATTCTGGCTCATCGACTTCGATAAGTGCGGTGAAAAATCCGGAAGTTTTTGGAAAGACGAAAACTTACAACGATTACACCGTTCTTTTTATTAAGGAAGTGGCACGAATGCATATTCAGTTTGATGAACAGAATTGGCGGGATTTACTCGAGGGATATTCAAGCTAAGAGAAAATGCTAGTGCCGGCAAAAACCCATGCACTAGTGACATATGCAAGTTACAGATGCCTACGCAGCTAACTCTCGTTTATGCTGCAACGCCTTTAACTACTGTAAGCGGAACAGGTTGGCTCATGTCGCCGTTATGAAGATAAATTTCTCGAATCATCGTAGAAGAAACATAAGACCATTGCTCGACCGGCGGGAAAAACAGACTCTCAACACCATGCGTCAATAAACGGTTAAGATGGGCTAACTGAACTTCATATTCAAAATCTGTCGTACTGCGCACACCGCGAATAATCGCTTTGACATTATATTCCGCAATAGTGTCCGCCAATAAATTATTAAACCCAATCACTTCCACATTTGGCAAATGCGCTGTTGATTGACGCACCAACTCTACCCGCTCCGCCAAACTGAATAACGGTTTCTTACTTGGGCTTTCGGCTACGGCTACCAAAACGTGAGAAAAAAGCACCGCACTTCGCTCAATAATATTTAAATGTCCATTGGTTAAGGGGTCAAAAGTACCGGGATAAATTACCGTTGTCATTTAGTTTGCCTCATTCAAATAAGGTTTTAATAAATCTATCACGCGCTGCAACGCACCGCGATTTTCATTTAATACTGCATAAACCTGCTATTACCATAACGTTGGCTAAGCGTCGGTGATTCTAAAAACTGTGCGACAGCCTCTGCCACAGCTTGCAGTTTTTCCGTCATTACATACACCCTTGACGTTCTTCCAACTTAGTAAAGATTTCAGGAAAATTGAAGGTATGCTTACCACCATTACCGGCAATTTAAAGGCTAACGGCTCCAACGGATTATGTCCACCATGTGCCACCAAACTCCCGCCCACGAATGCGACACTCTGACACCGTATAGCAACATCAGCTCACCCATCGTATCACCGAGTACTACGCGTTTCTGCCTGCGAATCAAATAACCACTACGACGTATATAATTAAAACCTTGTTGTTCAATAAAGCTGTGCAACGGAATTAAAACGCTCAGGATGACGAGGGACTAAAAATCAGTAATAAATCGGGAAAGCGCTGTAATAAAGTGCGGTGGCTTTTTTTAAGATGATTTTCATCTTCACCTTCATGGGTGCTTGCCGCAATCCAAATAGGGCGACAAATATTTCCATTCGACTTTTAATTCAGAAATTTTTCGCTAATAAATCGTCTGTTAAATTTTAAATCGTATTTAATGTTGCCCGGTCAATTTTAAGCGTTCTGGCGCAATCCCTAATTGAGCGTAACGCGATAAACTCCACCTCATCTTGCGGAGCAATTAAAGTGATATTCTCTAAAAGCGGTTTTAATGCCTTTTAAACCAACCAGTAACGCTTGGTAGAACGCGCGGATAAGCGAGCATTCACAATAACAAATGGAATTTGTTTCTTGGTAGGATTGGTGAATCAGGTTAAACCAAAGTTCGGTTTCCAATCACCACGACTAAACTTTGGCTTCACAAAACGAATAAAGCGTGTAACGGCATCAGGTAAATCATAAGGCAAATAAACGTGAGTAACGCTTTCTCAAAGACCGCTTTAACATGATCAGAACCCGGTAGGGTGTCATGGTGGTGATGGTAATCGGCAAATGCGGATAATCGTGCTGAATACGCTTAATCAGTGGCACTGCAGCGATGACCTCTCCCACAGAAGCGGCATGAATAAGCACACCATTAGGTTTAGGCGAAGACAACTTACAATACAAGCCATAACGTTCACTCAAACGTTTACGGGAATTAGATTCTTTTATACTACCAGCCAGGAGTGACAACCACAAAAATGGCTGGGCAAGATACATTACACAGGTATACGTAACATAGAAAAGTACGCCGAGCTTATGTTAGAATTGCGAAAAATTAATAATGATAAACAAGCGCTTAGTATAAGCGTTTGCAACAGATTCACAAAGGATAAAAACATGCCTACTATCAGTGTTGCAATGATTGTCAAAAATGAGGCCCATCACCTCGCATCTTGCTTAGATACGGTGAGAAAGATTGGGTAGATGAAATCATCATTTTAGACTCCGGCAGTACAGACGATACGCAACGCATCGCCGAACAATACGGCGCAAAAATTTTACCAGAATATTGATTGGCCTGGCTTTGGTAAAGCAACGCCAATTGGCTCAACAACATGTCACCAGTGATTATGTACTATGGTTAGACGCAGACGAACGAGTCACACCAGAATTACGCCAATCCACATTCAAAATGCAATCACAAGATGCACCAAATACGGCATACAAAATCCGCGTTTTAAGCGAAGTATTTGGTAGCCAAATCCGCTATTCCGGTTGGTATCCCGATTATGTCATTCGTCTGTACCGCAGAGATTTCGCCCACTATGGCGATCAATTTGAGTGCATGAAAAAGTCGAGGTTACCTGACAATGCTAAGATTCAAAAATTAAATAGCGATTTGCTTCATTACACTTATCAGGATATTCATCATTATCTCGTCAAATCTGCCGGCTATGCCAAGGCGTGGGCAGACCAACGAGAAAAAAGCGGGTAAAAAGCCACCTTATGGCAAGGCAGCTAACCCATGCTATCGGTTGTTTTGTAAAATGTATTTTATTCGATTAGGTTTCTTGGATGGTAGAGCAGGATTATACTAGCAATTCTTTCCCGCACTCTACTTTTTGTAAAAATACGCAGATTTATGGATTAGAAAGAGAACTAAATAAGAGGGATATATTACGATATTTTAAGCCTATAACTCTTTAAAATAAAAAGGTCGAATGGTAACATTCGACCTTTTTAGTTAATAAATTAAAATCTTATTCCGCTACAGCTTCTTCGAGTAGAAACTTCTGGACGATCAACTAACTCAATGAAAGCCATTGGTGCATTATCGCCTGCACGGAAACCACATTTAAGAATGCGGGTGTAACCACCGGCACGCTGAGCAAAACGTGGACCTAATTCATTAAATAATTTTTGCAACAGTTTCAATATTGCGTGTACGAGCAAAAAGCTAAGCGGCGATTTGCCACAGAATCTACTTTTTGCTAAAGTAATTAACGGCTCAACTACTCGACGTAATTCTTTTGCTTTAGGCAAAGTTGTTTTTAATGATCTCATGACCAATTAAAGAACTTGCCATATTACGGAACATCGCTTGACGATGACTGCTATTACGGTTTTAGTTGACGACCACTCTTACGATGGCGCATAACCTTATCCTTCTCAGAAAAATCTTTAACCTACGACCAAACTAGTCTTCAGCAATACTTGCTGGTGCTAAACTTTCAAGGCGCATACCTGGTGACAAGCCTCTTGAAGCGAGCACATCCTTAATTTCCAGTAAGTGATTTTTACCCAAGTAGGGAGTTTTTAACAACTCAACTTCTGTACGATTGAACTAAAATCATCGATATAGTGAATTGTTTCTGCTTTCAAACAGTTAGCAGAACGAACTGTCAACTCTAAGTCATCAACAGGACGAAGCAGAATCGGATCGAATTCAGGCTTCTCTTCCTTAACTTCAGGCTGACGAACATCACGCAAATCAACGAATGCATCAAGCTGTTCTGCTAAAATTGTTGCTGACGACGAATCGCATCCCTCAGGATCAATGGTACCATTTGTTTCTAGCTCAATAACCAATTTATCTAAATCGGTTCGTTGTTCAACACGTGCTGCCTCAACATTGTAAAGCAATACGGTCAATAGGGCTATAACAAGCATCTACCAATAAACGTCCAATTGGACGGTCCTCATCTTGATTCTGAGTACGAGCAGATGCTGGAACATATCCTCTACCACGCTGGACACAGAATGCGCATATTAATTGACGCATTCTCATCTGTTAAATGGCAAATGACATGTTCAGGATTTACAATTTCAACATCACCATCATGGGTAATGTCTGCAGCAACAACAGAGCTCAATTCCAGACTTACTAAGTGTCAAAAGAACATCATCTTTATTTTGTACCTTTACAGCTAAACCTTTTTAAGTTTAACAGCACTTCGATAATATCTTCTTGTACACCTTCTTTACTACTATATTCATGCAGTACACCATCAATCTCTACTTCAGTAACAGCACAACCTGGCATTGAAGATAAAAGAATTCGACGTAATGCATTTCCTAGAGTATGACCGAAACCACGCTCTAAAGGCTCTAAGATCACCTTAGCCTGAGTTGAGCTAATTTGCTCAATGTCAACTAAACGTGGTTTTAAAAATTCTGTAACAGAACCCCTGCATTTTTATCCTCTCTTTTGCTTCTAAGCTCTATTGTAGAATAAAGCTCAACGATCAGATGTTCATTAATGTCTGCTGATAAATCAGAACGCTCAGGAACACGTTTGAATACACCTTCCATTTTAGCAGCATCAACTTCTAACCAAGTTGGTTTTTCTCTTTCTGTTCTATAATTCTAATGATGCTTTAATACGTGCTTGTTTTTAGATTTTTCACGAACAGCGATCACATCATCAACTGAAACTTGGAAAGATGGGATGTTTACACACGACCATTAACAACAATAGCTTTATGACTCACTAACTGGCGAGCTGCAGCACGAGTTGCTGCAAATCCCATACGATAAACTACATTATCCAATCGACCCTCAAGTAATACTAATAGATTTTTCACCTGTATTTACCCTTTTAATCGATTTGCTTCTTTGTAGTAATTACGGAATTGACGTTCTAAAAATACCGTACATACGGCGAACTTTTTGTTTCTCACGTAACTGACTACCATAGTCAGATAAACGTAGCTTACGTGCACCATGTTGACCTGGCGCAGTATCAATTTTACATTTTGAATCAATCGCACGAACGCCTGATTTAAGAAATAAATCAGTACCTTCACAGCGGCTTAGCTGGAGTTTAGGACCCAAATATCTTGCCATTTCTTTCTCCAACTATCCTATAACGTCATTAAACACGACGTTTTTCGGTGGACGACAACCGTTATGAGGAATCGGAGTCACATCAGTAATATCCGCACATGGAAACCCTGCCGCATTTAATGCACGAATAGTTGACTCACGACCAGGACCAGGTCCTTTACCATAACTTCCAAGTTTTTCAAGCCGAATTCTTTTACAACTTCAGCACAACGTTCAGCAGCAACCTGTGCAGCAAACGGGGTGGATTTACTGAGAACCACGGAAACCTGAACCACCTGCAGTGGCCCAAGCGAGGGCGTACCTTGACGATCAGTTATAGTAACGATTGTGTTATTGAAAGATGCGTGAATATGTGCAACGCCATCTCACGCTTGTTTTTACACGTTTACGTGCACGAACTGGTGTTTTTGCCATCTTAATTTACCCCGACTATTTTTGATCTGGCTTACGAGGGACCCTTACGGGTACGCGCATTGGTTTTTAGTACGTTGACCACGTGCCGGTAAACTACGACGATGACGTAAACCACGATAACAACCCTAAATCTAATAGGCGTTTAATGTTAAGTGTTACTTCACGACGTAAATCTCCTTCGACAGGTAAATTTACCAACTTCGTCACGCAGTTTGTCAATCTGCTCTTCAGAACAATTCCGCTGATCTTAACATCTTCGGCAATACCCGCAGCAGCACAAATGCTTTTTGAGCGGTTTGCCACACCATAAATTGCAGTTAAAGCGATTACAGTGTGTTTATGATCAGGAATGTTAATGCCTGCAATACGGTACTATGCACTCCTATTGTTAATGGTTGACACTCTGATCTTGAAAAGCCCGTTTTTCAGGATACTCAAACAGAGCGTCAAGGGAAATAAATGAGTTGGGTAGTATATATACCCAACCTGTTCTTTGCAAGAAAAAAATATCAACTAACCTTGACGTTGCTTTATGCTTGGGATCGCTACAAAGTACACGAACAACGCCTCGCGTTTAACAATCTTACAGTTACGACACTAATTTCTTAACGGAAGCACGAACTTTCATTGCTTATCCTTTTTAATAATTGGACTATTGTCCAAAAGCCTTTGAGGGTTTGCTTTTTTCAGCACCAGATTCATATTTTGTAGACATCAAAATGACTCTGAATCTGAACGGTGAAAATCCATAATGACCACCACAACAATTAGCAAGGAGGTACCATGCCAAAAATAAAAACTGCACATTTCCAAGCTGATGTCATGATATAAGGGAACTAAACAAACAAATGTGACATATAGACCACCAATAAGAGTTAAATCTAGTCATAATTTTATCGATATACCGAGATGTTTTGTTCCCCAGGTCTAATTCAGGTATAAATGCACCTGATCAAGTTATCTGCTGTATCTCTAGGATTATATTGCATTGCAGTATAAAAAGCTAAAGAAAGATAATTGCAGTGCATAAACAATCAAGTATAAGGTTGCCCAGGATGCAATAACATTGATAAATCAGTTAGCCATTCTAAACTTGACCCTTGCCCAACCCATTGAGTTAATGTTGCCGGGAAAAGATTATACTGATGCAAAAATTGCTGGGATAACACCTGCCATATTCACTTTTAATGGAAGATGAGTGGTATGTCCCCCAAGATTTGTCTACCTTGTTGGCGCTTAGCATACTCAATTTTCAATTCTTCTTTGCCCTCGTTCTACAGAAAACAACAAAATAAGTAACTACGAAGACAATTACAGCAATTAATATAAGAACAAGAAAATGCATCTGACCAAGACGAGCTTGCTCAATTGTTTGACCTACAGCCGCAGGCAATCCTGCAACAATACCAGCAAAGATAATTAAAGAAATGCCATTCCCAATACCACGCTCTGTAATTTGCTCGCCCTAGCCACATTAAAAAAACATGGTTCCTGTAACTAAACTAATCACGGCAGTAAAATAGAACCCAAACCCTAGATTCGGAACTAGGCCTGGTAGCATGTTAGGTAAACCCGTTGAAATACCAACCGCCTGCAAGGTAGCAAGAACAACCGTAGAATAACGGGTATACTTACTAATTTTACGACGACCAGATTCACCTTCCTTTCTTAACTCAGCAAGTGCTGGATGAACCGATGCTAACAACTGAATAATAATTGATGCCGAGATATAAGGCATAATGCCCAAAGCAAAAATAGAAGCTCGGCTCAATGCACCACCAGAGAACATATTAAACATATCAATGATGGTGCCTTTTTGCTGTTCAATTAATTGAGCTAACACAGCTGCATCTATACCAGGAACCGGAATGAACGAACCAATACGGAAAACAATAAGCGCTCCAAGAACAAATAATAATCTGCTTCTCAGTTCACTTTTTACCCGTCTTGAACACTTCTCGTTTTGATAGCCTGGTTGCTAGCCATTAATTATTCCTCAATTGAACCGCCAACAGCCTCAATAGCTGCTTTTAGCGCCTTTAGTAACACGTAATCCACGAACAACTAACTTAACTTTAACTTCACCAGCTAAAATTACCTTAGCAAACTGAATATCCTAGTTAAAATATTAGCTGCTTTTAGTGTCTCTAAAGTTACAATGCCATTTTCAATTTTGTTTAGGTCATCTAAACGAACTTCTGCTGTTACTGCAGACTTCATTGAAGTAAAAACCAAATTTAGGTAAACGACGATATAAAGGCATCTGACCACCTTCAAACCCACGACGAACACCGCCACCGGTACGAGATTTTTGACCTTTATGACCACGTCCACCGGTTTTACCTAAACCCAGAACCGATACCACGACCAAGACGTTTAGCACCATGCTTAGCACCTTCAGCCGGAGATAGAGTGTTTAAACGCATCTATTACTCCTCCACTTTAACCATATATGAAATCTGGTTAATCATTCCACGTACTGCCGGAGTATCAATTAACTCAACAGTATGATGCATATGGCGAAGACCAAGACCACGTAGCGTAGCTTTATGCTTCGGTAAGCGAGCAATAGAACTACGAACTTGCGTTACTTTAATAGTTTTTAGCCATTATTAATTTACCCCAAAAAATTTCATCAACTGATTTACCACGTTTAGCAGCAACCATTTCTGGTGATTTCATATTTGCTAAAGCATCAATAGTTGCACGAACAACATTGATTGGGTTGAGTTGAACCATAGACTTTTGACAATACGTTACGGTACGCCAGCAACTTCTAACGGCACGCATTGCACCACCGGCAATGATACCGGTACCCTCACTCAGCAGGTTGCATAAATACTCTAGAACCTGTATGAGTACCCTTAACAGGGTGCTGCAATGTCCTTCAGTTAAAGTTACTTGATCATATTACGACGCGCCTTCTCCATTGCCTTTTTGAATAGCTGCAGGAACTTCACGCGCTTTGCCATATCCAAAACCGACACGACCATTACCATCGCCCACCACGGTCAACGCAGTGAAACTCATGATACGACCACCTTTCACAGTTTTAGACACGCGGTTTACCGCAATTAGCTTCTCTTGCAGTTCACCAGCTTGTTTTTCGATGTTGACATCTCAAATTACCTCAATTAGAACTGTAGACCAGCTTCACGAGCAGCATCCGCCAAAGATTGGACACGGCGCATGATATTTTAAAACCAGAACGATCAAAAGCCACGCCTTTAACGCCTTTTGCTAATGCTCTTTCCGCAACTTCCTTACCGACAACAGCAGCTGCTTCTTTATTTCCGGTATATTTCCTCACTCTCAATTACTTTCTCAACAGTAGAAGCAGCAGCGATTACTTTCCCGAACCGTTTGGTGCGATAACCTGAGCGTAGATATGACGTGGAGTACGATGAATAACTAAACGAGTTACTCCCTGTTCTCTCATCATATGACGCGCACGAGCCGCACGACGGATACGAGCTGATTTCTTATCCATAGTGTTACCTTAATTATTTCTTCTTAGCTTCTTTAATACGTACGACTTCATCAGCGTAACGCCTTTACCTTTATACGGTTCAGGGGCGACGATAAGCACGAATATCTGCAGTAACCTGACCAATCAACTGTTTATCTGAGCCTTTCAAAACAATTTCAGTTTGAGAAAAGACACTCAGCAGTAATTCCTGCAGGTAAAACATGCTCAACAGGGTGAGAAAAATCCAAGACTTAAAAGCAACAGCATTTCCTTTAATTTGAGCTCTATAACCCTACACCTACTAATTGTAGTTTTTCTTGTAAATCCTTCAGTCACACCGATAACCATGGAATTAACTAGTGCTCTAGCAGTACCTGACTGAGCATTACCACCTTCAATACCTTCGCGAGGTGAAAATGTTAATTCATTATTTTCATGCTTAACGTTCTACTGAATGATGAATAGAGCGAGACAACTCCACCATTTTTACCTTTAATTGTTAGTAACTGTCCGTTAAGTTTTACCTCAACACCGGCGGAATACTAACAGGTGCTTTTTGCAACACGAGACATTTTCCTACCTCTCCATTAAGCTACAACAAAATGATCTCACCGCCTAAACCCGCTTGACGAGCTGCACGGTCCGGTCATTACACCTTAGATGTAGATACTACAGCAATACCTAAACCACCCATTACTTTCGGTAATTCGTCTTTACGTTTGTAAATCACGAAGACCTGGGCGACTTACACGCTGAATACTTCTACAACCGGTTTTCATTTGGAAATATTTTAATGTAATTTCCAATTCAGGTTTTACACCTTCAACTACTTTAACGCTTTCGATGTAACCTTCGCTAGCTAATACATTGGCAATTGCACTTTTAGCTTGGATGAAGGCATACTGATCGCAACTTTTATTCGCAGCTTGACCGTTGCTGAATACGGGTCAACATATCTGCGATAGGATCTTACATACTCATTGTGCTTTTACTCCGATTCCAAATTAAAGTGAGCATATTACCAGCTAGCTTTCTTAAAGTACCCTGGGGATTTCACCGCGCGCATAGCAGCTTCACGAACCTTAATACGGCTTAAACTAAACTTTACGAAGAACTCCGTGAGGACGTCCAGTTTGACGACAACGGTTACGTTGACGACTAGGGCTAGAATCACGTGGTAAAGTTTGCTAACTTCATCACGGCATTCCAACGATCTTCGTCAGAGGCATTAACGTCAGAAATAATTTTTTTCAATTCTACGCGTTGCGCATAAAATTTTTCAGCCAATTTGACGCGCTTTACATCGCGTGCTTTCATTGATTGTTTAGCCATTTGCAACCTGCCTTACTTACGGAATGGGAAATTAAAGGCAGCCAATAGTAGCTCGACCTTCTTCATCATTCTTAGCTGTTGTGGTAATAGGTAATGATCTAAACCACGTACACGATCTACTTTATCGTGAAAAGTCGATTTCCAGGAAGATGATTTCTGCTCACGCACACCCATACTGTAATTTCCACGACCATCAATGATTTCGCGCTTAAACCGCGGAAGTCCGCTGAATACGTGGAACAGCAATTGTAATTAAACGTTCTAAGAACTCCCACATACGTTCACCACGTGGTGTTACACTACAACCGATTGGATATCCCTGACGAGTTTAAAGCCGCAACAGACTTACAGTGAGCTTTAGTAACCAAAGGTTTTTGACCGCTAATTGCTGCTAAATCTGCTACTGCATTATCTAGCAATTTTTATCGGTCAATGCTTCACCCACACCCATATTTAGGGTTATCTTTTTCGATTCGTGGGACTTGCATGACAGATGAGTGGTTGAATTTAGTTTTCAATTCATTTACTACTTGATCTCTGTAGTAACTATGCAGTTTCGCCATCGCATTACTCCAGTTTGTTAAATAATTTCATTGTTAGATTTGAAGAAACGTACTTTTTGCCATCTTCGAATCTAAAACCTACTCGGTCAGCTTTATTTGTTGTTGGGTTGAAAAATTGCAACGTTTGATACATCAATTGCAGCTTTTTCTTCACTAAACCACCTTCTTTACCTAATGCAGGTACCGGTTTTTCATGTTTAGTGATGATATTTACGCCTTCAACAATCACTTTACCATTAGATAACACTTTTGCTACCTTGCCGCGCTTACCTTTGCTTTTGCCGGTAAGCACAATTACTTCATCATTTTGACGGATTTTTGCAGCCATTACATTCTCCTTACAGTACTTCTGGAGCTAAAGAAATGATCTTCATGAATTTCTCAGAACGAAGTTCACGAGTCACCGTCCAAAATATAGAGTACCGATTGGTTGCTCGGTGTTATTATTTAAAATTACACAAGCATTACCATCGAAACGAATAACTGACCCATCTGGGCGACGAACACCCTTCTTGGTGCGCACAACAACTGCTTTTAACACATCACCTTTTACTTTACCACGTGGAATTGCTTCTTTACGGTAATTTTGATGATGTCGCCAATAGCAGCAGCATAACGACGGTGCGATCCACCCAGAACCTCGATACACATACGCTACGAGCCCCTGAGTTATCAGCAACATCCAGCATAGTCTGTTCTGGATCATATTAGTGCTCCGTTAAATTAAAAAACCACCTTTGCGGGACGAACCTTCCGAAAATACACATTGAATAAAATGTATATGACGGAGAGGTGGCGGAGTTTACAAAATTAGATATAAAAAGCACAGGATTTTATTTCTAAGAATACTTATAGGAAAATTCCAGTTAGTAAAATTTCATCCCTCTTACTTATGTGAGAAAACAGAAGTGCGGTCAGAATTTCAAGCGTTTTAAAAATGAAAAAGCCAACAACTTTGACGCTATTGGCTTTTATTTTTATTACTTTTTGTTGTTAATTAAGCAATCACTGCTTTCAACTACACGAACTAAAGTCCATGATTTAGTTTTAGAAATCGGACGACATTCGCGAACTTCTACTAAATCACCTAATTTAGCTTTCGTTATTTTTCATCGTGCACATGTAGTTTAGTTGTGCGACGGATAAACTTACCATAAAGTGGGTGTTTAACCTTGCGTTCAATAGCAACAACGAGTATTTCTCCATCTTGTCACTTACTACACGACCTTGCATCGCCACTGAATTTTATCAGCCGTCACTCTCACCCGGCCTTTTCGGTTAGAACAGTTTTAATTTGTGCAATACGACGTGCACTTTGTTTTAATCCGATGGGTTTGTTGAAGCTGACTGGTAGCTGCTAGCACACGCAACTTGAATTGCTCACCCACAAGTTAACTCAATTCAGCATCTCAGCTCTTCAACACTTTTTGTAGGCCGTAGTTCTGGAGCTTTTCATTACATCACCGTCTTAGTTACGAAAGTGGTCTTAATTGGCACCTAGCAGCTCAAGCAAAGCAACGCCCTTCTTGCGATCTTCAGACACACCATCCATTCTTCATAGAGAACTTCACCCGGCTGGGATTAAGGCTACCCAGTACTCAACGTTACCTTACCTTTACCCATACGGACTTCTAATGGTTTTTCAGTAATTGGTTTATCCGGGAATACACGAATCCAGATTTTGCCTTTGACGTTTTACTGCACGTGTCATAGCACGACGAGCGGCTTCAATTTGACGCGCAGTTAAACGACCACGACCAACTGCTTTTAAAACCGAAAGTACCGAAGCTAATCTCTGTACCGCCTCGCGATACCGCGGTTACGACCTTTGTGAACTACGGAATTTTGTACGTTTTGGTTTGCAACATTTAGCGATTCTCCTTACTTACGACCTTACCGCGCGGAGCCTTTTTCAGGCTTGTCGGCGGGTTGTTGTTCCGTTGCGCTAGCGCAGCCATTCCACCAAGAATCACTCACCCTTTGAAGATCCATACTTTAACGCCGATTACGCCGTATGTAGTATGAGCTTCTGCAGTGTTATAGTCGATGTCCGCACGCAATGTATGTAGAGGCACGCGACCTTCACGATACCATTCAGAACGAGCAATTTCAGCACCGCCCAAAACGACCGCTAACTTCAGCACTTTGATACCTTTAGCGCTTCAAACGCATGTGCATTTGTACCGCTTTCATAGCACGACGGAACATAACACGACGTTCTAATTGTGAAGGATGCTGTCTGCAACTAATTTTTGCATCTAATTCGGGTTTTTCACTTCAGCAATGTTGATTTGAGTAGAACGCCGGCAATTTTGCCACTGAGCATACGCAATTTTTCTCAACATCTTCGCCTACCAATGACGATACTCTGGGCGAGCTGTGTGAATAGTAACACGAATACTTTTCGCAGGACGTTCAATAGTGATACGTGAAACGAAGCATCGATAATTCTTTTGTTTAAGAATTGACGTACTTTGAAATCGCCTTCAAGATTGTCAGCGAAGTCTTTGTGTATTCGCAAACCAAGTAGAGCTCCAAGGTTTTCACAATACCCAGGCGAATACCATGTGGATGTGCACTTTTGACCCATTGTTATTCCTCTACGATTAACGATCTGACACAAACCACAGTAATGTGGCTTTGTACGTCTCTAAAATCGATCTGGCACGACCTTTAGCACGTGGCATAACACGTTTCCGATGCTTGGACCTTCATCTACGAAAATCTTCGCAACCTTTAAGATCATCGATATCTGCACCGTCATTGTGCTCAGCATTAGCAATCGCTGACTCAAGAACTTTCTTCACTAAAGCAGATGCTTTTTATTCGTGTAGTAAGAATTTCAATGCTTGAGCCACTTTCTTGCCACAGGATTAAATCCGCAACTAAGCGAGCTTTTTGCGCTGAAGTGCGAGCGTAACGATGTTTTGCAATAGTTTCCATCTTTTTACCCCTTTACTTAGCTTTCTTGTCCGCAGCGTGACCGCGGTAAGCATGAGTCGTGCAATTCGCCTAATTTATGACCGATCATTTCATCAGAAACACAAACAGGAACATGCTGACGACCATTATGGACTGCGATGGTCAATCCAATCATTGATGGAATGATTGGAAACGACGGGACCAAGATTTTTAATTGGTTTTTATCCCGCTTTCCACCGCCTTCTACCTTCTTCAACAAGGGTCAGATCAAAGGAAAAGGACCTTTCTTCAGAGAACGTGGCATGGCTTATCCTCTTATTTAATTTCGTCATTACCTACCACGACGACGATGATATTTATCAGTACGTTTTCATTATAGAGTTTTCTTTACCTTTAGTTTGAACACCCCAAAGGTGTGTTACTGGGTGTTTACCAGTTACGACCTTCACCACCACCGTGGGTGATCTCACTGGGTTCATTGCAGTACCACGAACTGTAGGGCGTACACCTCCAGCGGTTAGCAGTTTCCCGGCTTTACCCAATACGCGAAGCATATGCTCTGAGTTGCCTACTTCACCAATGGTGGCAGAACATTCAGCTAACACTTACGCATCTCGCGGAACGGAGGACGTGAAGTCAGCATAAATTACCTTCACGGGCAATGATCTGTACATACACCAGCCGAACGAGCAATTTGACCGCCTTTACCTGGTTTTTAATTCAACATTATGTACGGTAGAACCAACCGATATTACGCATTGGTACGAGTTACCAACTTTACATTGGCGCACTGCACCCGCTTGGATTTGATCACCTGCAGCCAAACCTTTTGGTGCCAAGATATAACGACGTTCACCGTCTTTATGTGCACTAAAGCAACATTATTTGCAGAACGATTCGATCGTATTCTAAACGTTCAACAACACCAGGTAATGTCTAATTTATTACGTTTAAAATCAATTAAACGATAGTGTTGTTTGTGACCGCCACCGATGTGACGAGTAGTAATACGACCATAGTTAGTTACGACCACCGGTTTTAGATTTAGTATTCAAAAGCGCAGCAAAAGCTTCACTTTATGCGCTCAGGGTTAACAACATAACAACGATGACGACGACCAGCGGAGGTCGAGCCACATTTAACGATAGCCATTATCTTCTACCCTCCGTAATTACTCAGCTGCGCCTTCAACGAAGTCCAAAGATTGTCCTTCTTGAAGTGTAACATAAGCTTTTTCCAGTCACTGCGACGTCCCATCTTAGCACCACGGCGTTTAGTTTTCACTCTTTCACCACAACGGTACGAACAGAATCCACTTTCACTTCAAAAGTTGCTCACTGCATTAGCAATTTCTACTTTATTCGCATCTAAAGCGACTTTTGAAAACGATTGTGTTTGACTCCCTCAGCGTTATTTGTTGCTTTCTCAGAGACATGTGGTGCTTTAAGCTCTTTAGCAAACGTTCTTGACTCATGCTAACATCTCCTCAATTTGCTTCCACAGCATCCACGTTACAACTCACTTTATCGAAAGCAATTAAACTTACCGGATCGATACATTTTGAGCATCACGAACATCTACTTTGTATAAGTTGCGTGCTGCCAAGAATAGATTTTCATCTAAACTTGCTGTGATGATTAACACATCTTCAAGTGCTAATAATTTTGTACTAATACTTTTGGTTTTTGGCATCAATTTCAAATTTTATCATCAACAACTAAACGATCTTGACGAACAAGCTCGGAAAGAATGCTCTGATTGCACTGCGGTACATTTTCTGTTCACTTTTTTGGCTGTGATCTTGTGGTTTCAGCTGCGAAAGTCACGCCACCAGAACGCCAAATTGGTGATTTGATATCACCGGAACGAGCACGACCTGTACCCCTGACGCCAAGGTTTTACCTGAACCGGACACTTCAGCACTGAGTTTGTGCACGAGAACCTTGACGAGCACCTGCTGCATAAAGCAACAACAACTCGTGAATCAACGCTTCGTTAAACTTTACCAGTCAGGTAGTTTCAGAAACAGTGAGTGCATTAGCACCAACAACTTGTAATTCCATCTCTATCTCTAGAATATGCTTTTAACTGCCGCTTAACGATAACATCACCAGTAGCACCCGGAAACGGCACCTTTTACTAATAGCAATTTACGCTCAGCATCCACACGAACAACTTCAAGGGATTGAACGGTTACACGCTCAGCACCTAAGTGTCCTGCCATACCTTTCAAACACACGACCCGGAGTTTTGGTTTTGACCAATAGAACCGAGAACACGATGTGATAAAGAGTTACCGTGGGTAGCATCTTGAGTACGGTTCCAACGTTTAACACCACCTTAAACCTTTACCTTTAGAAGTACCAGTAACATCAACTTTTTAACATCCGCAAAGATGTCAACGTTAATTTCTTGACCTAAAGTGAATTCTTCACCTTCAGTACGAAATTTCCATAAACCGCGACCAGCTTCAACGCCAGCTTTTCACGAAATGACCCGCTTCAGGGCTTCGTTTGCACGACTGCTAGAGCCAGTGGTAACTTGAACTGCAGTATAGCCATCGTTTTCAAGAGTTTTAACTTGAGTTACGCGGTTGGCTTCTGATTTCGATAACGGTAACCGGTACAGACACGCCATCTTCATTGAAGATACGGGTCATACCGACTTTACGACCGACTAAACCAATCATTGTAATAACCCTCTTAATTAACTCTAGGCTGATCTGCAGTCAACGCCGGCAGCCAGAGTCTAAACGCATTAAAGCATCAACAGTCTGTTGGCTCAACAATATCAACTAAACGCTTTGTGAGTCGGATTTCGTATTGATCACGCGCATCTTTGTTTACGTGTGAGAAATCAATACTGTGAAACGCTCTTACGATTGGTAGGAATCGGACCACGCACTTGCGCATCGGGTACGTTTAGCTGTTTCAACGATCTCCGCTGTGGATTGATCGATCAAACGATGATCAAACGCTTTGCTGCGTGATACGGAATTTCTTTTGGTTTCTGCATGAGACCAGAGCTCCAATAAATTTAGCTAAAAGAAACTAACACCATCACAATCTTGCATCAAAACAACAAGAAAAAGGAGGTGCAGTTACCTGTTATATAGTCCCCAAATCGGAGACATATAGTATTACATATCGTAATACCTGTTTAATAAATGATTACATTAAACGGTTTCTATAATTAAAGCCCGTCAATTCTACTAAAAACCTCGTCTTCACTGCAAGCCTTTTCTTACTTTTTACATCAATAAAGTGCGATGAATTTCAAAAACGTTTTCTAAAACGACCGCACTTTATTGATGGAAAAGCGAATTACAACGACAATTCGGTAGTAGATTTAATATTTTTAGCGACACTTCTGACTTTAACGTTTTAATGCCGATCTCTTTTGGTTAAATATTTGGTTTTTATGGCGTGAAATTCATCCAAATCGGATACCAACATTTTAAAAATAAAATCATAACTTCCCGCCATCAAATGGCATTCTGTGGATTTTGCGCGGAATCAATTTCACTTCAAAAATGAACTGCTCTTTGAGGGCGTGATCTTCTTCAAAAATGTACCCTGCACATAAACAAGCAAATTGCGGTTTAATTTCTTTAGGATTCTAACGCCGTATAACCATCGATTACACCGCTTTCTTCTAGATGGTTTACTCGACGCAAACAAGCGGAATTTGACAGCCTGATTTCTTTGGCGAGCTCATTATTTTGCAGCGCCCGTTGCGCTGTAAAGCCTTCAAAATGCGCGTATCAATGTTATCGAATAATTTCTTAAACATAAAATCCTTTTTAGGAAAGAAAATGCGTAGCGCATTATAACAATACCACCTATAAAAACTGTGATATAAGTGGTACTTTATTAAAATTGATGTTAAACGCTATATAAAGAGACTTGAACAACCAGTAGGATTGCCCCGATGACCAATAAGCAGCCAATCATCGGCATCACAAATTTCACCCATTTATTAAATGGAATGTGCAACATTTGTAATGTCACCAACACCAAACCGGTCGGTGCCAAGAACAACATGGCGTATTGACCCCAGTTATAGGCAGAAACCACGATGTCACGCGGGATACCCACTGCGTCCGCAAGCGGTGCCATAATTGGCATGGAAAGCACTGCCAAACCGGAAGAAGATGGTACGATAAGACCCAAGAAGATGAAGACCACTAATTGACCGAGGATAAAGACGCTACCCGGCATACCACTTACTAGGTTAGACATATAATCCAAAATGGTGTCGGAAATCATACCTTGTTCAAGCACTAAGTTTACACCACGCGCCAAACCGATAATCGAGGATACACCGACCAATTCCGAAGCTCCCTCGGTAAAGGGATTCCACGATGTCTTTTTCTTTTCAAGCCACTGATAAACATGATGATAATCGTGATGGACAAGAAAGATGCTGCCATTTGTGGGAACCACCAACCGCCAGCCATTACCCCCAAATCATGATTGGAAAAGCAATACAGAAGAGAATTAAGATCAGTTTTCTTCTTAAGGTAAATTCAAGACACGGTATTTGGGTCAAAGTTTTTCATATAACGATGATAAAACTCTTCTCTATCTTCATAAGTATAGGAAAAACTCGGATCCGCTTTTACTTTCTTACCATACCAATATAAGTAAGCAATCACGCAAGTTGCCCCTAACACAGAGACCAATCGCACGGAAACCAATCCCTTCTGTAAATTGAATACCGGCAGCATTAGATGCGATAACGACGGAGAATGGGTTAATCGTGGAAAATGCAGTACCCATGGAGGAAGCTAAGAAAAAGTGCCCTCAACACAGATGATGGCATCATATCCCAGCGCTAAAAATACCGGCACCAAAATCCGGGTAAAAACGCAACGGCTTCTTCTTCGATACCGCAAGTCGTACCGCCTAGCACCATCAACACGGAAACACTGAATACAATCATAAATTCATTGCCTTTCGTGCGCCGTGCCAACGCCATGAGCCCTGCATTAAACGAGCCCGTTCTGTTAATCACACCAATCATACCGCCTAGCACGAAAATGAACACCATGACATCCACCGCTTCGATGGTTCCTTCCACCATGCTGATAGGAATATCTTTGATACCTTTGTAATGTTGTTCAATACGTTGATAAGTGCCCGGAATGGCAATCGGTTTTTGATCACCCCTTCGGTGAAATTGGAGAGTTTAATTTTGATATTAAGATTATTTAAGGTTTCTTCCGTAGCAGGATAGGTTTTATCTTGCTCACCATAAGCTTTACTACAAAGACTTTTCGGTCATATTATAGGTCAACTTAGAATAGGAACCGGAAGGAATAACCCATGTTAATCCCACCGCAAGGATTAAAATGAAAGAATAAAATCGTGAACGCTGATGGGAAATTAAAGACCTATTAGACGCTTCCATAGCAGACTCCTCGTCAATATCGAAGTTGCGATCGGCATAATCATTCATCAACCATGCCGACCGCACATTTCTACTGAACTGCTAAAATACTCAAAGTGAGTTTATTATTATGAATAATAAGAAATTTCTTTCACTTTATTCGTGATACGTGTGCCGGCTTTACCTTTCACAATATCAACGATATCGGAAAGTGAACCGATCACCGCATCTTTACCGGTACTACGTGCAAAAATTCACTGCAGCCTGTACTTTTTGGTCCCATAGAACCGGCGGCAAAGCCCATTTTTTTCAATTTCATCCGGTGGTGCTGATGCGATAGCTTTTGTGTTAGTTTTGCCCTCAATCTACAAAGGTTGCATGACACATCAGTCGCAATAATGAATAAATCTGCTTCCAGATTATCGGCAGTAGCAGAACATAAGTCTTTTATCGATAACCGCTTCTACGCCGCGCAAATTATGTTGCTCATCGTAGTAAGTAGGGATACCGCCACCACCGGCGCAAATCACGATACTGCCTTTTTCCAACAAACCATTTCACCGGGTTTGATTTCAAAAATGCGTTTTGGTAACGGACTTGGCACCACGCGACGATATTTATCACCGTCTTGTGCAATGCTCCAGTTTTTCTCTTTTGCCAAGCGTTCGGCTTCTTCTTTGGAATACACCGGACCGATTGGTTTAGTTGGGTTCTTAAATGCCGGGTCGTTAATATCGACTTCCACTTGTGATAGCAATGTAGCGAACGGCACTTCAAACGGCACTAAGTTACCAATTTCTTGTTCAATCATGTAACCAATCATACCCACAGATTCTGCACCCAATACATCCAACGGATAAGGAGGTACTTCTTTATAGGCTGCACTTTGTAATGCTAACAAACCTACTTGTGGACCATTGCCGTGTGCGATGACCAATTCGTTGTTTGGATAAATCTTCGCAATTTGTTCGCAAGCAATACGCACGTTTAATCGCTGTTCTCTGCGGTGAGCGGCTCGCCGCGACGCAACAATGCATTTCCACCTAATGCACAACAATTCTCATATGCCACCTCTAAATTAAGCTGGAATAAAGTACGGCTTTAATGGTGTGCATGCGGTTTTCGCTTTGTTCGAAAGCCACATTCATTGGAGATTCAAAGACATCTTCGGTTACTTCAATACCATTGCTAATTCAGGGTATTTTTCTGCAATTTGGCGACCCACTTTGGTTTCACTGTTGTGGAATGCCGGTAAGCAGTGCATGAATTTCACACGCGGATTGCCGGTGCGTTTCATCAATTCAGGGGTGACTTGATACGGTAATAATAATTTAATGCGTTCGCCCCAGGTTTCTCAATGGTTCACCCATGGAAACCCATACGTCAGTATGTACGAAATCAACGTCTTTCACCGCTTTATCATCATCGGTTACCGTAATGCGTGCACCACTTTGTTTTGCAAATTTTTCGCACATGTCCACTAATTCTGCATCCGGTAATAGAGCTTTCGGTCCGCAAATGCGTACATCCATACCCAATTTAGCACCAATTAATAACAAGGAGTTACCCATATTGTTGCGCGCATCACCGATGTAAACATATTTGATTTCACTTAATGGTTTGTCGCAGTTTTCAATCATGGTTAACACGTCCGCCAACATTTGTGTTGGGTGGAATTCATCGGTTAAACCGTTGAACACCGGCACACCGGCATATTCTGCTAATTCGTCCACAATTTCTTGTTTGAAACCACGATATTCAATAGCATCGTACATTCTGCCTAATACGCGGGCAGTGTCTTTCATGCTTTCTTTGTGGCCAATTTGAGATGAGTTTGGATCGATGTAAGTAACTTGGGCGCCTTGGTCATAAGCAGCGACTTCAAAAGCGCAACGGGTGCGGGTAGAGGTTTTTCAAAAATTAGCGCAATGTTTTTGCCTTTTTAATTTTGTTGTTCGGTACTCGGCATATTTTGCTCTTTTTAAGTCTCGGGATAGAATCTAATAAATATTTGATTTTCACGTTCTGAGTGATTAACAAGACTTAATAAGTGTCTGTTTTTAGATTGAAAGCCATAATAATCTCCTTGATTTTTGTTTATTGACTTAATCCGAATAGCCAAGCTATTCACAAACTATTTATTCGACATACAACCTACTCCTTGCGAACGTCTTCATTTTTAAAAAGAAAGGCAAGTGAATATCGTGTCGAATTTCGGCTCTAATGTAAAGATTTTGAACAAATTTCTAACAAAAGGGCTTTTTATTGGTATAAAAATTCGAACAAAAATTTTCTATGTGAAAAATTTTAACCTCATCACCCAACATTAATCTCATCATGAACACTGTGCTTTTTTTCTACGTCATAACGCCATTAAAGTGCGGTATGTTTTACACAGAAATTACGTCAAACCTATCGAATCTCCATAAAAGCGTTGAGTTTACCTGTTTTACTGATCGGCGCCAGCTTAGTCTCGCTGTTTTCCCTTGGCTTTTGCCAAACTTGCGGATTTGGGCTTGGAATGGAACGCCCAATGGACACAGCAACATCCGATTGCCGTTTGGTTTATCTTGCCCGGCGGTTTGGCGCTCTTAACCTGGTTCGTCGCCAAATCACACCTTATGTCGGTGGCAGTGGCATCCCGCAAGTCATTGCCTCGCTTAGCCTGCCCCCATCACGCCAATAAAAACCGTTTAGTCGCCTTTGGACAGACTCTATGGAAAATTCCACTCACGTTTTTAGCGATGCTTATCGGCGCCTCCGTAGGACGGGAAAGGTCCTTCCGTGCAAGTCGGTGCTGCCGTGATGTTATGGTGGGGCAACTTGTGCCGAAAAATACGGCGTGGCATTTAATGGATTGAGTGCGAATGAACTAATCGGCAACCGGGGCGGCCGGTGGTATGCGCTGCTGCATTTAATGCGCCTTTAGCCGGCGTTATTTTTGCTATCGAAGAATTAGGGTAGTGGCGTGTTATTGCGTTGGGGAACGGCGCGTATTGTTAGGGGTGCTCGCTGCGGTTTTATTTTGGTGGCGATTGAAGGCAACTAACCCCTATTTCCCAACATATCAAAGGTGTCACCGATATGCCTTATTTATGTTTATGGGTTTTAGTTTGTGGTGCGGTAAGTGGTGTCAGCGGGGGAATTTTTCAGTAGCTTTGTTAATCAAAGGGGCTACCGGCACCATCCCTTTCTGTCGTCATTGGATACGCAAGCACCCTATTTTTACCGCGCATTATTTTATGCCTAATTTTGACCGCACTTGGCGTTTACACCAATGGACAAACTTACGGCACCGGCTACCAAGTTGTCACCTAAGCACTCGATGGTCAAGCGGTACAACGCGACATTGGCATCATGAAACTGTTCGCCACAGTAGGGCACATATTGGACAGGGCATTGCAGGGTGGTATTTTCACCCCATCGCTTACCATCGGCGCAGGACTTGGCGTGCAAGTTGCCGCCTTTACCGACGGTTCAGTCGACCAGCGCTTGCTGGTGTTGTTATGCGTATGGCAGCATTTCTCGCAGGTGCGACGCAATCCCCGTCACCGCCAGCGTTATCGTGATGGAAATGACCGGCTGCCAGCCAGTGTTAATTTGGCTATTGATTTGCTGCCTGATTTCCTCCATTGTTCACGCCAATTTAATCCGAAGCCGTTTTACCACATGGCGGCAGGGCGTTTCCGCCAGCGGATAAAAGAAGAAACGCAAAAAGACATGAAGGAAAACCTATAAAAATGTCCCAAAATCAACTGCACTTTTACTGCTACTGCTTCGCCGTTGCCCCGATGCTGGATTGGACAACGCGCCATTGCCGTTATTTTCACCGCCAATTTTCCCGTCACACCTTGCTTTATACAGAAATGGTGACAACACAAGCCATTATTCATGCCAAATACGATCATCTTGATTTTGATGCGGCAGAAAATCCGGTGGCGTTGCAACTGGGTGGCAGCGATCCACTAACTTCAACATTGCGCTCAATTGGTGCAACAGCGTGGTTACCAAGAAATCAATTTGAACGTAGGGTTGCCCATCCGATCGCGTGCAAAACGGTATGTTCGGTGCGTGTTTAATGGCAAAAGCGGAACTGGTTGCGGAGTGCGTACAACAAATGCAAAGTGCGGTGCACATTCCCGTCACCGTAAAAACCCGCATCGGCATTGATGATTTTTGACAGCTATGATTTCCTGTATGATTTCATCCAAAAAGTGGAACACGCCGGCTGTCAGGGAATTTATCGTGCATGCACGCAAAGCATGGTTGTCCGGTCTAAGCCCAAAAACAAAATCGTGAAATTCCACCGCTGAATTACGAACGTGTGTATCAACTAAAACAGGATTTCCCCATTTACTCATCAGCATTAACGGTGGCATTAAAACCCTTGAAGAAATGCAGCACCACTTGCAGCATGTAGATGGCGTCATGGTGGGGCGAAGTTTATCAAAACCCCGCGTTGCTCGGCTGTGTCGATCGTCGCTATTTGATGCAAATGCGCCGATTATCACCCCCACGCCAAGCGGTGAAAACATGTTTCCATACATCGAACAGCAACTCAGCCAAGGCGTCTATCTGAGATCTATATCGTGCGCCACATGCTTGGCGCCTTCCAAAACTGCAGCGCGCACGCCAATGGCGTCGTTATTTAAGTGAAAATGCCTACAAAGAAGGCGCAGGCATTGACGTAGTAGAAAACCGCATTAGGGGTTTGTGGAAGCGTAAAAGTGGCGGTCAGTTTTTAGATGCAGCACGCATGAGAAAATGCGTGCCATCAATAAATCAGTTATAAAACAAAAAGTGCGGTGGATTTAAAAACGTTTTGCAAACCACCGCACTCATCTAATACAGAATATGTTGATATTCTTTCTAACATTTCTTTCGTACCAAACGCTGGATTGCACTTCACCGATATGTTTTTACGCAATAACAACATTGCTAAACGAGATTGACCGATACCACCACCAATACTTAACGGCAATTTGCCTTGCAATAATTCTTGGTGCCAATCCATGTTGAGACGGTCTTCATCGCCGGTTAAGCTCACTTGTAAACGTAACGCCGCTTCATCTACACGAATCCCCATAGAAGACAACTCAAAGGCTTTGCCGAGTTGGTCGTTCCAAACCAAGATATCGCCGTTCAAGCCTTTGTAGCCGTTTTCTGACTCTGTTGTCCAGTCATCGTAATCCGGTGCACGTCCATCGTGTGGCTTGCCGTCAGACACTTTGCCGCCGATACCGACTAAGAAAAACGGCACCGTATTCTTTACAAATCGCATTTTCACGCTCTTTGCCGCTCATGTTTGGATAACGTTTCACGAGGTCTTCACTGTGAACGAAAGTACTGTGTTTTGGTAGTACGGACGGAATATCAAAACGGGCTTCTACCGCCAATTCTGTTAAACGAATCGCACGATAAATCGAATTCACGGTTTTCTTTTAAATAGGCGAAGTGCGACGACCTTCCGGAATCACTTTCTCCCAGTCCCATTGGTCCACATACACGGGTGGGTCGCATCTAACGAATCTTCATCGGGACTGCAACGCTTTCATGTGCACAAATAAGCCTTCGCCTTCTTTAAAATGGAAACGGGCTAATGTATGACGTTTCCATTTTGCCAAAGAGTGAACCACTTCAAACACCGCATTTGGAATTTGTTTCACATGCACTTGCACCGCTTTTTCAATACCGGAAAGGTTATCTTGCATGCCATTACCAACCTGACTTAAGATTGGACCTCGAACTTCGATGATGCCTAATTGCTCGATGAGCTTTTTGAGTAAATGTATTTTTACAAAACTAATCTCTTGTTGCTGCAAAATAAATGTCTTTTTCATTGTTTTTACCCTATATTATTTAACGTTTCTACATGAATGCGGTAGATTCTCCCCATTCTTTAGGATTAATGCAACACAATTTAGCTAGAATTAAAGAAACTTCATCATTATTTAAATAACATCTAAAAATAATATAATTATTTAGAGTTTTTAAAACAAAGGTGTGTTATGCACAATATCGACAATTTAGATCACAAAATATTGCGTGTATTAACCAAAGATGCCCGAACCCCTTATGCAGAAATGGCGAAAAATTTTGGTGTTAGCCCCGGCACCATTCATGTTCGGGTGGAAAAATGCGCCAGTCAGGCATTATTGAAGGGACAAAAGTGAAAATCAATGAACGCAAACTAGGTTATGATGTTTGCGGTTTCATTGGCATTACTTTTTGAAATCGGCAAAGATTATGACAAAGTGATCAAAAAGCTAGAGTGAGTGATGAAGTAGTAGAAGCCTATTACACCACCGGCAATTATTCTATTTTCATTAAAGTCATGACACACACGATTGCAGAACTGCACTGAGTCTTATCGGCTAAAAATTCAGTTAATCGACGAGATTCAATCCACAGAAAACCTTAATTTCCATACAGAACCCGATTTTTGCGTGATATTAAACCGTAAAAACAAAGAACAAGAAAGGAGGATGTTATGTCAGAGTCTTTCACCTTGGCTTAACGAAAGCCGTGTTAGATGGGGCTAAATTAGCCATCGTCCCAGGCGCACCGGAGCGTGTAGAACGCATTGCACGCTTATTAGATCGCCCAAAATTCCTCGCCTCCACCCGCGAATTTACCTCTTGGCTCGGCTATATTGAGGAACACGCCGTGGTCGTATGTTCCACCGGTAATGGCGGTCCCATCCGTTTCCATCGCAGTAGAAGAATTAGCCCAACTCGGTGTGCGTACTTTCTACGTATAGGTACAACCGGTGCCATCCAACCGCACATTAACGTCGGTGATTTATTAGTGACGACCGGAGCGGTGCGTCTCGATGGCGCCAGCCGTCATTTTGCGCCGTTAGAATATCCTGCCGTGGCAAACTTTGATATGTACCCGCAGTACTTTTGCATAAGGTCGCTAAAGAAGAAGTCGGCGATGCCGTCTGGGTATCACCGCCTCTTCCGGACACGTTCTATCCGGGACAAGAACGTTATGACACTTATACCGGCAAGATTTGCCGTCATTTCCAAGGTTCATTAAAACAATGGCAGGAATTGAACGTGATGAACTATGAAATGGAGTCTGCCACCTTGTTCACCATGTGCTCCGCACTGGGTTTGCGTGCAGGCATGATCGCAGGTGCTATCGTCAGCGTACCCAACAAGAAACTCGAATGAGGCGACTATTCGATCCACTGAAGAAACCGCCGTTCACGTAGCTAGTGAAAGCGGCAGGCTTGTTAGTGTAGATTGACGTTAGCACAGGGCTTGTCGCATAAAAAGAGCGGTCGAAAAACACAATGAATTTCGACCGCTCTTTTTATTACCCTAAAACAAAACTAGTTTGCGTTATCGTCAATTAATACCGCTTCTAATGCAATTTTTAATCATTTCATTAAACGTTAACTGACGTTCTTCCGCACTGGTGAGCTCGTGGGTGCGAATGTGGTCAGATACGGTACAGATGGTTAATGCGCGTGCACCATATTCTGCGGCAACACCGTAAATACCGGCGGCTTCCATTTCTACACCAAGAATGCCGTATTTTTCCATCACATCAAACATGCTGACATCCGGTGTGTAGAATAAATCGGCAGAGAAATAAGTTTCCAACGCGAGCTTTGACACCTAAGTTTTTTCGCTGCTTGTACGGCTGCTTGGGGTTAAACCAAAATCTGCGATGGCGGCAAAATCGTTATCTTTCTAAAACGAATACGGTTAACTTTGGAGTCGGTACATGCACCCACACCGATAACCACATCACGCACTTCACATCCATGCGGACTGCACCACAAGAACCTACACGGATCGGTTTTCACACCATATTCGGTAATCAGTTCTTTTCGCATAAATGGAACAGGAAGGAATCCCCATACCATGTGCCATCACGGAAATGCGGCGACCTTTATAGGTGCCGGTGAGCCTAACATATTGCGTACGTTAGTCACTTCCTGCATCTTCCAAAAAGCTTCCGCAATATACTTGGCACGTAGCGGATCACCCGGCATTAATACAGCATCAGCAAATGCACCGGCAGGTGCGTTAATGTGTGAGTCATAAGTTTTTCCCTCTTTGTTGACATGATGAAGCAAACGTTTTCCGTTGCCTATAAACGATCAACACCACGAACGTAGTCGTGGTGTCATCATAAAAACATGGCGAAATCATACCCGCACTTTTATAGCACGGCACCACTTAAACCAATAAATAAACCTGCAATTGTTGCGCTCATTAAGTTAGATAACGAACCCGCAACTACGGCTTTTCAAGCCTAAACGAGCCACGTCGCTACGACGATTTGGTGCCATGCCGCCTAAGCCGCCAGATTAAGATCGCAATAGAACTGAAGTTAGCAAAACCACAAAGTGCGAAGGTAATAATCGCTTTGGTTTTTATCACTTAACACCACAGCAGAATCCGGTTGTAAATATTTAGCAAAATTCTAAATAACCCACAAATTCATTCACTGCTAATTTTAAACCAATCATTTGTACAGCAATGGCAGATTCTTCCCAAGAAATCTGATTAAGTATGCCAATGGTTTGAAAAATCCAACCTAAAAATCACTTGTAAGGTTAAATCCGGTTCGCCAATAACGCCGCCGAAGCTGCTTAGAATCCAGTTGATTAAAAGCGATCACAGAAACAAACGCAATTAACATGGCACCCACGTTCATCGCTAAGTGCATACCGTCACGCGCACCGTTTGCTAAGGCTTCAATTGCGTTAGATGGTTTTTCAACGTCTGCACTTTCTTTTTAATGAGTCATCCGTTTTTCGGTTTGTGGGAAACATGATTTTCGCAAACAACAAACCACCCGGCGCTGCCATGAAAAGAAGCCGCGATTAAGTAAGTTAACGGCACCCCCATACCGGCATAACCCGCCATCACAGAACCGGCGATAGAGGCAACGCCACCAACCATAACCGCAAATAATTCAGATTGCGTCATACGACTGATAAAATGGTTTGACAATTAATGGTGCTTCTGTTTGACCCACGAAAAATATTGCAGCCGCAGACATAGATTCTGCTTTTGATGTGCCTAATAATTTTTGTAATCCACCACCGATTAATTTAATGACCCATTGCATGACACCGATGTAATAAAAGCAAAGAAATCAAGGCGGAGAAGAAAATGATGACCGGCAACACTTTAATCGCAAAGATAAAAACCGAAACTTTGGCTTGGATCAGTCAATCCACCGAATAAGAAACTAATCCCTTCGTTACCGAAGCTGATGAGTTTTACCGATAAAAATCAGAAGCCGCTTGTAACGCACTGCGTCCTGCCGGTACATAAAGTACGAAAGCACCGATAGCGATTTGAATAGCCAACGCACCAAAAACGGTACGCAGATTGATCGCTTTTACGGTTGTTAGAGAACAAGACTGCAATCCCTAACAGGACGAAAAATACCAACAACACTAATTAAAAATGTCCATAAATACCCCAAAAGTCATTGAATAAAATTTTTCCGTATTCTACTGGTTTTCCATAAAAAGGAGAGTGAATTTTATTGATTAATATCATAATTAGTGCAACCCGCTATCACTTAAAGACAAAGACATCATTGAAAAATGGATAAAGTGCGGTCAAAATTCAACGTAATTTATTTAGACAGCAGTAATAAAGACTCGGGATAATGCGCGCCACTTAGTAACAAACGATGGATTAAAGATTAATGAAGAAAGCACATGTTCTGCCGCATACACACCTTTGGGCGGCAAAACTCTCTGGGCATTTGAGCCGAAATCATTTAGTGTGCTGCTTTTTATCTTTAAGTGTCATGGGATTTGGCGACGCGTTATTACTTCTCTCCGACTTGGGCTCGCGCCTTGGACCATATTATCGCAAGGCGTGGCGTTACGATGGGAGTTTAGTGTCGGTTGGGCGTCATGGATAATCAGTTCAATCGTGATGTTAGCGTGGTTTCCATTAAAACTGAAGTAGGGACTTGCCACCGTCATGAATATTTTTGTGATTGCCCTCTTTCTCCGGCTTAACCGTTTGTTACTCGAAAAACCCACCGCACTTTATCTGCGTTTCACTTTACGCTGTCGTCGGTATCTTATTGTTCGGTATCGGTAATGCCTTTTACCTGACCTGCCACCAAAAGTACAGCCGCGCGATGGAGTTAATGGTGGGGCTTTGCTATCGTTTCCGTTGGAAAATCGGCATCGTGCGAACGTCCATTGAAGTTTTTAGTGCCTCTTCGGCTATCTGCTCGGTGGCGTGCTCGGCATCAGCACACTCATGTTCGCACTGGGGATTGGCTGGGTGAGTGCAATACACCCTATTCTTTTTATTCGCTGTCGCGCGCCACACTTGAATGACAAACCGCACGATCTCGTCTAATTTCTCATCAATATGAATTTTGCTTAAATCCGTTTGGCTCGCTTTGTCGTTTGGCGGACAAAATGCCAAATGTTTATCAAACTCATTAATCGGCTGCCAACGCAAGTGGTGTGTGGCAGAACGACGGCTCAGATAAAAACCAATGGTCGGCACATTTAACGCAGCGCTTAAATGCAACGGTACCGGTGGAACCGGCAATAAACAAATCAGCGCACGCGCCAGAGATTGGGGCAAAATCCGCCATGCCGTTATTTTTGTCATAAACGACCACTCGCGAATCCTGCACCAAATTTTGCCAGTTCTCGGGCTTTTTCACTTTCATTCAGTACTGCCGTTAAAATCACATACGCATCAAACCGCGCTAATAAGCCGCGAATGAGCTCCGCATATTGTGCCAAGGATAAATTATTGGCAGACCCACCCGAACCGCTGTGCACAAAAATCCATTTTTCTCAGCATCAATGTTTAACTGATGACACAAAGATTCACGCTGAAAATCCACCGCACTTTTAGGGAAAGTAAGGTATGGTGGGCACGGCTCGACAACAGCGATGCCATGATCGCGTAAAAACGTACGGGCCAAATCCAAGTTATATTCAAATTCCGGCTTAGCCGATTGGGAACGGCGTTGCGTTAGACGATGATTATAAAAAGAATTGCACCCATTTGGTTGCCGGCGCTAAACGATAAGAGATACGACATTTTCCACGCTAATTTGGCATTATGTGTATTGGAAAAGAAGCTGATCGTGGCATCAAATTGGTGCGCTTTAATGTCGTTCACCACACGCTGAAACGCGGTTTTATCATCTTTCGGCGCATCAATAATAACGTCATCTAAATAAGGGCATGCCCGAGCAATATCTGCTGTGTAAGCAGGCACAAGTGCGGTCAGTTTTAGCGATGGTTCAGAAGCTTTTAACATGGCAAAGGATGGCCATGCCAACATAAAATCGCCCAATTTATCGTTACGAATCACCAATACATTTTTCATTATTACCACCCTATGCAAATTCTTTTCCAAAATGAGACGTTATTCTAGCCCTGACCAACCGCCATTAAAAAGCGACAAATAAAATCAGCGTCTTAATCCTTAAGACGCTGATGTTAAACTAAATAAACAAGTCAATATTGAATTTTATTTATTCAATTTTGCCTTATAGGTCGGATTCATCAAGTTTTTCCACGGAAAGGATGTCATCCAATTGTTCTTGGGTTAACAAGCCTTTTTCCAAGACGACTTCACGTACGCCTTTACCGGTTTTGCGCACAGATTTTTACCCACTAAGTCGCCGTTGTGGTGGTACCGATAAATGGGTTTAAGTAAGTCACAATACCGATAGAGTTGTAAACATAGTTTTTCGCACGTTTCTTTGTTTACGGTGATGCCATCAACGCATTTTATCACGCAAGTTCACGCAGGCGTTGCCTAAAATCTCAATGGATTCAAACATGGCTTGTACAATCACCGGCTCCATCACGTTTAATTGTAATTGACCCGCTTCTGACGCGAAGGTGACGGTGGTGTCGTTACCAATCACTTTGAAGCACACTTGGTTCACCACTTCCGGCACAACCGGGTTCACTTTTGCCGGCATGATGGAAGAACCCGCTTGTAATTCAGGCAAGTTAATTTCTTTAATGCCCTGCACGAGGGCCGGAAGAAAGCAAACGTAAGTCGTTACAGATTTTTGACAATTTCACGGCAGTGCGTTTTAACGCGCCATGCACGGAAACATAATCACCGCAGTCAGCAGTAGCTTCAATTAAGTTCTCTGAACCGGTGCAATGTAATCCGGTGACATTGGATAAATGTTTCACAACGGAAGGCACATAACCTTGTGGGGTATTTAAACCGGTACCGATTGCGGTCGCGCCCATGTTCACTTCAAGCAAGTGTGCTGCAGCAGCTTTTTAAGTGTTTCACTTCTTCTGCCATTAACACTGCAAACGCTTTGAATTCTTGACCAACGGTCATTGGCACCCGCATCTTGTAATTGGGTACGACCCATTTTTCAAGACTTTCTCGAAATTCTTTTCGCTTTATTTTTCAAAACCTTGTTGCTAAATAAGCAACTTTTTCAAGCAGTTTGATCACGCTGTTGTACACTGCAATATGGAAACCGGTAGGGTACGCATCGTTGGTGGATTGGCTGGCGTTCACATGATCCATTGGGTCGAGGTATTTATATTCGCCTTTTTTGTGACCTAAAATTTCTAACGCTAGGTTGGCAATCACTTCATTGGTGTTCATATTGACGGAAGTACCTGCACCACCTTGATAAATATCGGACGGGAATTGATCTAAACATTTGCCGTTCACTATACTTCATCACAAAGCTTTTTACGATTGCTTCTGCAATTTCTTTTGGAATGGCACCCAACTCACCGTTCGCCAATGCCGCTGCTTTTTTCACCATCACCATGCCGCGAACAAATTCCGGCACATCTGAAATAGTCACGTTTGAAATGTTAAAATTTTCTACCGCTCTTAAGGTGTGAATCCCCCAATAAGCATCTGCCGGGACTTCACGTTCACCTAACAAATCCACTTCTTTTCTGTATTGTGTCATTTGAGCTTCTCCTTTTATGCTTAACAGACATCTTTGGTTAAAGTCATTTAAATTATAGAAAATTCGATTAAAATTAAATTGATCCAAGTCACAGATTTTTATACGCCCTTTAAGAGTTATTTTTATTTTTCAGATTAGTTTTTCTAACCCGAAAGATGTGGGCATGAATAAAAAGTTGCACTGCAGAATAAAGCGGGTAATATGCTCATCCAACGTTTTTTAAGGAGCGAACATGCCGTTTATCACCTTTCTTTTTCGCTATTTTTCTATTTATTTATGTGGAACTGAGTCTACTGGTTTGGGCTAGGAAGCCGTTTGCGGGTATCCTCATGCTCATTTTATTACTGATTGGTTCCTCACTACTGGGCATTACTCATCATCCGTGTTCGTGGTTGGTATAGCCTCACTCGCGTAAAACAGCAGCTTCACCCAAGGTCGAATTGCCTACTGATGCGCTTTTTGGCTCACTGCGCTGGCTTATTGCCGGAATCTTGTTTGTCATTCCCGGTTTTGTGACTGACATTTTCGCTTGCGTGCTGTTAAGCCCGCTCGGTCGTTACATGATCAATGCCTTCATTGGCAGTCGATTCGTATTCTTTCGACAAAACATCTTTAAAACTCAGCCGCACTTTTTATTCCTCCCAAAGACAGTCCGCCTAGCGATGGCGAAGTTCGAGGCGGAATTTGAAAAAGAAAGCCGATGAAAATAAACGGCTAAAAATAATTTTGCCTTTCCTTGAAAGCGTAAAAATGATTCCATATAGAAAAAGCTTTTGATTAATTTAAGAAATAGAGGAAATTTCAGATGAATATTCGTCCATTACACGACAAAGTGATTTTAAAACGTGAAGACGTGGAAACTAAATCTGCCGGTGGTATCGTATTGACCGGTTCGGCAGCCACCAAATCTACCCGCGCGAAAGTGTTGGCGGTTGGCCCTGGTCGTTTATTAGAAAACGGTAGCATTCACCCAATGCACGTAAAAAGTGGGCGACATCGTCGATTTTCAGCGATAGCTATGGTGTGAAAAACAGAAAAATTGATGGTGAAGAAGTGCTCATCCTCTCCGAAGGCGATAGTTTTTAGCGATCGTTGAATAAGCAAAAACACGCTGAAAAACGACCGCACTTTAAACAGAAATGAGATCATGGTGGGAGCAATCTCACGCAACAAAAATAAAAGGAAATTAAATATGGCAGCAAAAGACGTAAAATTCGGTAACGACGCACGCGTGAAAAATGTTAAAAGGTGTGAAACATCTTAGCGGATGCAGTAAAAGTCACTCTTGGTCCAAAAAGGTCGTAACGTAGTGTTAGACAAATCGTTCGGTGCACCAACCATCACCAAAGACGGTGTGTCTGTGGCACGCGAAATCGAATTAGAAGATAAATTTGAAAAACATGGGCGCACAAATGGTGAAAGAAGTTGCTTCTAAAGTCAATGATGCCGCCGGTGACGGTACCACCACGGCAACTGTTTCTAGCGCAAAGCCATCGTGAACGAAGGCTTAAAAAGCCGTAGCAGCGGGCATGAACCCAATGGATTTTAAAACGCGGTATCGACAAAGCGGTTACTGCCGTCGTTGCCGAACTTAAATCCCTTTCTAAACCTTGCGAAACCTCTAAAGAAATCGAACAGGTGGGTACCATTTCCGCAAACTCCGACAGCATTGTGGGTCAATTAATCGCACAAGCGATGGAAAAAAAGTGGGTAAAGAAGGCGTCATCACCGTAGAAGATGGCACCGGCTTTAGAAGACGAATTGGATGTGGTTGAAGGGATGCAATTTTGATCGCGGTTACCTTTCCCCGTATTTCATCAATAAACCGGAAACGGCAACGGTAGAATTAGATAACCCATTTATTTTATTAGTAGATAAAAATCTCGAATATTCGTGAATTATTACCGGTATTAGAAGGCGTCGCGAAAAGCCGGTAAACCGTTATTAATCATTGCTGAAGACGTAGAAGGCGAAGCGTTGGCAACATTGGTAGTGAACACCATGCGCGGTATCGTGAAAGTGGCTGCAGTGAAAGCACCGGGCTTCGGTGATCGTCGTAAAAGCAATGTTACAAGACATTGCAATTTTAACTGCCGGTACGGTTATTTCTGAAAAGAAATCGGTATGGAGTTAGAAAAAGCCACGCTTGAAGATCTTGGTCAAGCAAAACGCGTTGTGATCAACAAAGACAACACGACCATCATCGACGGTATCGGCGATGAAGCGCAAATCCAAGGTCGTGTAGCGCAAATTCGTCAACAAATCGAAGAATCTACTTCCGACTACGACAAGAAAAAATTACAAGAACGCGTAGCGAAACTCGCCGGTGGTGTTGCGGTGATTAAAGTCGGCGCAGCAACGGAAGTAGAAATGAAAGAGAAAAAGCCCGTGTGGAAGATGCGCTACACGCAACTCGTGCAGCTGTGGAAGAAGGCGTAGTTGCCGGTGGTGGTGTGGCGTTAATTCGCGCAGCCAGCAAAGTTGCTGATTTACGTGGCGACAACGAAGAACAAAAACGTGGGTATTAAACTTGCCCTTCGTGCCATGGAAGCGCCATTACGTCAAATCGTGACGAAACGCAGGTGAAGAAGCCTCTGTGGTTGCAAGTGCGGTGAAAAAATGGCGAAGGAAACTTTGGTTATAACGCAGGTACTGAGCAATACGGCGATATGATTGCAATGGGTATCTTGGATCCGACTAAAGTGACCCGTTCCGCATTGCAATTCGCAGGTACTCTGTCGCCGGTTTAATGATCACTACCGAGTGTATGGTGACCGAATTACCAAAAAGATGACAAAGCTGACCTAGGTGCTGCCGGTATGGGCGGCATGGGAGGCATGGGCGGAATGATGTAATTCTTCCCTTGTCGAAAACAAAAGCCCTTGAATTAACTCAAGGGCTTTTTATCTCTATAAAAACACTGTTTTTATGACCGCACTCTTTTACACTAAATTTTCATGCGTTTCATAAGCAGAAAGCGTATTGCATATGAGCATTGCCACCGTCATTGAGTACAACACCACCCGGCACCGGTGTAATATAAGCAGCACGGTCCGCAGCGACCTCAAACTCAACATCGCCAACCAACTTGCCATCAATACGGTTAATTCCGACGTCAACGACAACAGCGCCTTCTTTGATCCATTCACCTTTAATAAATTTAGGTTTACCCACAGCAACGACTAAAATATCCGCTTGACAAATATGCCCCTACAATCCTCCGGTAAAACGGTGAGTTATTGTGACAGTACAGCCGGCAAGTAACAATTCTAATGCCATTGGACGACCAACAATATTGGACGCACCAACAATGACTGCGTGTTTTTCCATAAAAAGAAATACCCTGTAGTTTCCAATAATTTCATCACACCATAAGGCGTACAAGTACGTAATGTTGGAATACGTTGACACAAGCGCCCAACATTATAAGGATGAAAACCATCCACATCTTTTTCCGGTGAAATTTTTTCAATTACTTTGGTGCTATCAATGTGTTTTGGCAACGGTAATCTGCGCAAAAATACCATCAACCTCAGGATCTTGATTCAATTGCTCAACAAGAGCTAACAATTCTGATTCAGAAGTGGTTTCTGGTAAATCGTAAGATTTGGAAAAATACCGATTTCAGCACAACTTTTACGCTTACTTCCCACATAAAACCTGAGAAGCCGGATCCGCGCCAACTAGAATTACTGCCAGACCAGGACACGTTTACCCAGCTCAATATACTGTGCAATTTTGTGTAATATTCAATTTAATTTGCTGGGATAACTGAGTACCTGAAAATAATTTGAGCCGCCATTAAATTCTCCGCGTAAGGTAAATATTTACGCACGCTATTTTGTCAGAAAAATCCGTTTTTATGTAAACTGAATTGTAATAAAATTTAGACGATTGACAGTAAAAACCATAAAAGATTGATTGACTGAAAAGATGAAAAACTATAATGCTACACATCTTTCGGCGAGTAGCGCAGCTGGTAGCGCAACTGGTTTTGGGACCAGTGGGGTCGTAGGTTCAAAATCCTATCTCGCCGACCACCTTTCTCTATTCTTTCATCATCCCATTTTAAATGCGCCCTTAGCTCAGCTGGATAGAGCAACGCCCTTCTAAGGCGTGGGTCAAGGTTCGAATCGCTTTGGGGCGTGCCATTTAATAAGTCAGACTAAATATTTTTACTTCCAATCCAAGGAAAAATAGAATGAAAAATTAGCATTTGTATTGCTAACATCCTTAGCAACATCGAGTTTCGCTCATAATCTTCAACTCAATACAACTATCCCTTATGTTTCCGTTCAAACTGACGGAGTAATCATAAACAATGGAAGCATCAACTATAAAAACTGGGAATCGCCAGCACTTGCAGGAAAAGTACGGGTTCTTCAGCATGGCGGGAGAAGTAGCGTTAAAGAGATGATGGTTTAATGGAAATGATCAAAACTCAACACTTTGATGCTAGCAAATATCAAACAACAACGATTATTAATGTAGAAGACGCTATCTTCGGCACGGCACTTTTCGTGCAAAAGTAGTTCTGAAAAAGGCATAATCCACACAGCCAAGTGATTTTTGGATCAAACAGAGTAAGTTAAAAAGGCTGGGGATTACAGCTAAAGAAAAGCCTAATTGTAGTATTGAGACAAATCTGGAAAAGTGAAATTTGCACATGAAGGGAAGCTATCTCGAACAACAATGAATCAAGTTATCGAACTAATTAAAACTTAGTTCAATAGAAAGTAGTAAAAATAAAAATTGAGAAGATAAGAAAATAAATGGCAGGGGCGGAGGCTCGAACTCCCAACACCCGGTTTTGGAGACCGGTGCTCTACCAATTGAACTACGCCCCTATTGGTATGTAACTTTGAAAAAGTTATAAAATTGGCGGAATGGACGGGACTCGAACCCGCGACCCCTGCGTGACAGGCAGGTATTCTAACCAGCTGAACTACCACTCCGAGATAGGGATTAGCAGTGACCTACTCTCATGGGATCCCACACTACCATTGGCGTAACAGCATTTCACTTCTGAGTTCGGTATGGATTCAGGTGGGCTCTACTGCACTATGACTCGCTAAAAATACTTATTAATTTAGTTCACTATTAACATTAAGCTAATGAACTCAAAGTAATAAAGTTTGGCGGTGACCCTACTCCTCACATGGGGATGCCCCACACTACCATCGGCATTACGGCGTTTCACTTCTGAGTTCGGTATGGAATCAGGTGGGCCCACCGCATTATCGCCGCCAAAAATCGGTCGATGATATTCTTCTCTTTCTCTCTTATCTCTTTCTTTTTATTTCTCTGTCTTCTTCAAACTAAAACAAGCTGACTCTCCACTTTCTCTTTGCGTCTTTCTCTTAACTGCTACTCTACTTCGCTCCATGCTCCAGGTCTCCCCAAAAACACTTGAGCGTTGTATGGCTAAGCCTCTCGGGCAATTAGTATGCGTTAGCTCAATGTATCACTACACTTACACACCGCACCTATCTACGTCTTAGTCTTAAACAACCCTTACAGACTTAAAGATGTGGGAGAACTCATCTCTTGGCAAGTTTCGTGCTTAGATGCTTTCAGCACTTATCTCTTCCGCATGTAGCTACCCAGCAATGCCTCTGGCGACACAACTGGAACACCAGTGATGCGTCCACTCCGGTCCTCTCGTACTAGGAGCAGCCCCAATCAATTCTCCAACGCCCACGGCAGATAGGGACCGAACTGTCTCACGACGTTCTAAACCCAGCTCGCGTACCACTTTAAATGGCGAACAGCCATACCCTTGGGACCTACTTCAGCCCCAGGATGTGATGAGCCGACATCGAGGTGCCAAACACCGCCGTCGATATGAACTCTTGGGCGGTATCAGCCTGTTATCCCCGGAGTACCTTTTATCCGTTGAGCGATGGCCCTTCCATGCAGAACCACCGGATCACTATGACCTACTTTCGTACCTGCTCGACTTGTCTGTCTCGCAGTTAAGCTTGCTTATACCATTGCACTAACCTCACGATGTCCGACCGTGATTAGCAAACCTTCGTGCTCCTCCGTTACTCTTTGGGAGGAGACCGCCCCAGTCAAACTACCCACCAGACACTGTCCGAGACCACGTTTCGTAATCTTCGTTAGAACATCAAACGTTAAAGGGTGGTATTTCAAGGACGACTCCATAATCACTGGCGTGACTACTTCAAAGTCTCCCACCTATCCTACACATCAAAATTCAATGTTCAGTGTCAAGCTATAGTAAAGGTTCACGGGGTCTTTCCGTCTAGCCGCGGGTACACCGCATCTTCACGGCGATTTCAATTTCACTGAGTCTCGGGTGGAGACAGCCTGGCCATCATTATGCCATTCGTGCAGGTCGGAACTTACCCGACAAGGAATTTCGCTACCTTAGGACCGTTATAGTTACGGCCGCCGTTTACTGGGGCTTCGATCAGGAGCTTCTCTTTCGATTACACCATCAATTAACCTTCCAGCACCGGGCAGGCATCACACCCTATACGTCCACTTTCGTGTTTGCAGAGTGCTGTGTTTTTAATAAACAGTTGCAGCCAGCTGGTATCTTCGACCGGTTCAACCTTCGCCCGCGAGGGACTACAATCTACGCCGGCGCACCTTCTCCCGAAGTTACGGTGCTATTTTGCCTAGTTCCTTCACCCGAGTTCTCTCAAGCGCCTGAGTATTCTCTACCTGACCACCTGTGTCGGTTTTCAGTACGGTTTAGTAAAGCCTTTCGCTTAGTGGCTTTTCCTGGAAGTGTGGTATCAGTTACTTCAGCTCCGTAGAGCCTCGTCATCATCTCTCAGTGTTAAGGAAGTCCGGATTTGCCTAAACTTCCCACCTACCAACTTAAACGTACATATCCAACAGTACGCTAACCTAACCTGCTCCGTCCCCACATCGCAGCTTTACCAAGTACGGGAATATTAACCCGTTTCCCATCGACTACGCTTTTCAGCCTCGCCTTAGGGGCCGACTCACCCTGCCCCGATTAACGTTGGACAGGAACCCTTGGTCTTCCGGCGAACGGGTTTTTCACCCGTTTTATCGTTACTTATGTCAGCATTCGCACTTGTGATACGTCCAGCACACCTCTCGATGCACCTTCATCCGCTTACAGAACGCTCCCCTACCCAACAGACTTTACGTCTGATGCCGCAGCTTCGGTGCTATATTTGAGCCCCGTTACATCTTCCGCGCAGGCCGACTCGACTAGTGAGCTATTACGCTTTCTTTAAATGATGGCTGCTTCTAAGCCAACATCCTAGCTGTCTAAGCCTTCCCACTTCGTTTCCCACTTAATATAGACTTTGGGACCTTAGCTGGCGGTCTGGGTTGTTTCCCTCTCCACGACGGACGTTAGCACCCGCCGTGTGTCTCCTGAGTATCACTCTTCGGTATTCGTAGTTTGCATCGGGTTGGTAATCCGGGATGGACCCCTAGCCGAAACAGTGCTCTACCCCCGAAGGTGTCCGCTCAAGGCTCTACCTAAATAGATTTCGGGGAGAACCAGCTATCTCCCGGTTTGATTGGCCTTTCACCCCCAGCCACAAGTCATCCGCTAATTTTTTTCAACATTAGTCGGTTCGGTCCTCCAGTTAGTGTTACCCAACCTTCAACCTGCCCATGGCTGAATCACCGGGTTTCGGGTCTATACCTTGCAACTATTCGCCCAGTTAAGACTCGGTTTCCCTTCGGCTCCCCTATTCGGTTAACCTCGCTACAAAAATATAAGTCGCTGACCCATTATACAAAAGGTACGCAGTCACCCTTACAGGGCTCCCACTGCTTGTACGTACAAGGTTTCAGGTTCTATTTCACTCCCCTCACCGGGGTTCTTTTCGCCTTTCCTTCACAGTACTGGTTCACTATCGGTCAATCAGGAGTATTTAGCCTTGGAGGATGGTCCCCCATCTTCAAACAGGATATCACGTGTCCCGCCCTACTTGTCGTTAGCTTAGTACCACGACCTGGATCTTTCGAGTACGGGGACTATCACCCTGTGATCGTCAAGCTTCCCAGCTTGTTCCTCTGATCTCTGTCGCTATCACTAACAGGCTCCTTTCGCTTTCGCTCGCCGCTACTCACAAAATCTCGGTTGATTTCTTTTCCTCAGGGGTACTTAGATGTTTCAGTTCTCCCGGTTCGCCTCACTTATCCTATGGATTCAGATAAGTGATAGTAGGGTTCTTCATCCCACTGGGTTTCCCCATTCGGACATCTTGGATTAAACGCCTCTTATCGACTCATCCAAGCTTTTCGCAGATTAGCACGTCCTTCTTCGCCTCTGATTGCCAAGGCATCCACCTTGTACGCTTTGTCACTTAACCATACAACCTCAAGTATTCTTACCTTATTATTTAAAATAACATTAAACAATAAGCCTCAAAACACTTCAGCTACGATTAATAACAGTTAATTTACAGAGTCAATCGCCTTTTTATCAATCACTCTCACTCAGACTTTTCTTGAAAGTCTCGTTTTCAGCTTGTTTCCAGATTTTGTTAAAGAACAGTTTTTTAAGAAGATAAAAATCATCTTTAAATGGCGTCCCCACGGGGATTCGAACCCCGGTTACCGCCGTGAAAGGGCGATGTCCTAGGCCTCTAGACGATGGGGACAACATGTAAAGATATTCTTCACATCTTGCTTTATTTGTTTTTCTTCTTTTGTTTACAATCATCAGCCAAACTGTGTGGACACTTAAAGTCAATTCTATCTTTGGTAAGGAGGTGATCCAACCGCAGGTTCCCCTACGGTTACCTTGTTACGACTTCACCCCAGTCATGAATCATACCGTGGTAAACGCCCTCCCGAAGGTTAAGCTATCTACTTCTGGTACAACCCACTCCCATGGTGTGACGGGCGGTGTGTACAAGGCCCGGGAACGTATTCACCGCGACATTCTGATTCGCGATTACTAGCGATTCCGACTTCATGGAGTCGAGTTGCAGACTCCAATCCGGACTTAGACGTACTTTGTGAGATTCACTCCACCTCGCGGCTTCGTCACCCTCTGTATACGCCATTGTAGCACGTGTGTAGCCCTACTCGTAAGGGCCATGATGACTTGACGTCATCCCCACCTTCCTCCGGTTTATCACCGGCAGTCTCCTTTGAGTTCCCGACCGAATCGCTGGCAACAAAGGATAAGGGTTGCGCTCGTTGCGGGACTTAACCCAACATTTCACAACACGAGCTGACGACAGCCATGCAGCACCTGTCTCATGGTTCCCGAAGGCACTCCCGTATCTCTACAAGATTCCATGGATGTCAAGAGTAGGTAAGGTTCTTCGCGTTGCATCGAATTAAACCACATGCTCCACCGCTTGTGCGGGCCCCCGTCAATTCATTTGAGTTTTAACCTTGCGGCCGTACTCCCCAGGCGGTCGATTTATCACGTTAGCTTCGGGCACCAAGCTCAGCCCAATCCCCAAATCGACAGCGTTTACAGCGTGGACTACCAGGGGTATCTAATCCTGTTTGCTCCCCACGCTTTCGCACATGAGCGTCAGTACATTCCCAAGGGGCTGCCTTCGCCTTCGGTATTCCTCCACATCTCTACGCATTTCACCGCTACACGTGGAATTCTACCCCTCCCTAAAGTACTCTAGCTACCCAGTCTGAAATGCAATTCCCAGGTTAAGCCCGGGGATTTCACACCTCACTTAAATAGCCGCCTGCGTGCCCTTTACGCCCAGTTATTCCGATTAACGCTCGCACCCTCCGTATTACCGCGGCTGCTGGCACGGAGTTAGCCGGTGCTTCTTCTGTGATTAACGTCAATCGTGATGCCTATTAAACATCACGCCTTCCTCGTCACCGAAAGAACTTTACAACCCGAAGGCCTTCTTCATTCACGCGGCATGGCTGCGTCAGGGTTGCCCCCATTGCGCAATATTCCCCACTGCTGCCTCCCGTAGGAGTCCGGGCCGTGTCTCAGTCCCGGTGTGGCTGGTCATCCTCTCAGACCAGCTAGAGATCGTCGGCTTGGTAGGCCTTTACCCCACCAACTACCTAATCCCACTTGGGCTCATCCTATGGCATGCGGCCTTGCGGTCCCGCACTTTCGTCTCTCGACTCTACGCGGTATTAGCGACAGTTTCCCGTCGTTATCCCCCTCCATAAGCCAGATTCCCAAGCATTACTCACCCGTCCGCCACTCGTCAGCAAGAAAGCAAGCTTTCTCCTGTTACCGTTCGACTTGCATGTGTTAAGCCTGCCGCCAGCGTTCAATCTGAGCCATGATCAAACTCTTCAGTTCAAAAAGTTTAATCGCTCAATACTGCTGACTTAATTAATCATCTATATAAATAAACGAATTTTCGTAGCACTATTCAGTTCAATTTTAAAAATTCTTTAATAATAAAAACGAATCTTCAAGTGCCCACACAGTTTGTCTGATTGATTGTTAAAGAACAAAAAACGACGCGCGGTTTAATGCTTTACAACGGCGCGTCGTTGTGAGGGCGTATTATAGGCATTTATCACGACCTTTGCAACCCCTTTTTTTCAATTTTTTTGAAAATATTTTTAACTGATTATTTTTAGATCTTTTTGAGTAGAAATTAATCTTGGCATGATCTGCTATGGAATCTAATACATAGTCTGCCGCATTTTCTCCCCTCAGGCATAATCTCCTTGCCGGTTCGCACTAAAGATATTTGTGTTAATCTTTTGCTCCCTTTCCCCGCAAGTAGATCTTCAACTTTATCACCGATCATAATCGATCTTGACGGATCAATTTTTCAGTTCTTCAATCGCCTGCAATAACATCCCCTGACTTTCGGCTTTACGGCAATCACAATCCTGTTTAAACTCTTCAAGTTTTGCCTCCGGATGATGAGGGCAGTAATAGATGCCATCAAATCAACACCACGATCCGCCAACGACCAATCCATCCACTCCGTCAACTGCAAAAAACTGTTCCTCGGTAAAAAGACCTCGTGCAATGCCGGATTGATTTGTCACCAGAACCAACAAATAGCCCATTTCTTTGAGTTTTTTTAGCGCCTCAATACTTCCCTCAATAAAATGAAAATGATCAATGTCATGTACGTAACCGTAATCAACATTCAACGTACCGTCTCGATCTAAAAAAACCGCTTTTTTCATCTTTGTTTACCCTGTCTATCTATATAGGTGTCGATTATCTTCTTTATTTTTATCTCGTGCAAACCTTCTGCCATTTTTGTTCTATAGGGGAACAAATAATTATAAGAATGTCGCGGATAAATATTGACATAGCATTCTAGACGTCTAGAATACAAAAAATTCTTTTCGATAAAATTAAACAACAAAAGGGCTTATATGATTAAGCTAGAGAATGTCAGCAAAATTTTTGACGTTTCAGGTAAAAACTGACCGCACTTGATAACGTTTCTTTGGATATTCCGAAAGGGCATATCTGTGGCGTTATCGGCGCATCCGGTGCAGGCAAAAGCACCCTGATTCGTTGCGTCAACCTATTGGAAAAACCCACTGTGGGTTCCGTCATCATTGACGGCAAAGATCTCACTCAACTTAGCGATGCGGAACTTGTATTAGAACGCCGTAATATCGGCATGATTTTCCAACATTTCAATTTATTGAGCTCTCGCACCGTCTTTTGGTAATGTCGCGCTGCCTTTAGAATTAGAAGGTACACCGAAAGAAAAATCGAAGCGAAAGTCAACGAATTGCTTTTCTTTGGTGAGGCTTAAGCGATAAAAAAATGTGTATCCGTCTAATTTATCCGGCGGTCAAAAACAACGCGTCGCCATTGCACGTGCACTAGCAAGCAATCCAAAAGTGTTATTGTGCGACGAAGCCACCAGTGCGCTTGATCCGGCAACCACGCATTCCATCTTAAAAATTATTAAAAGAAATCAACCGCACTTTTAGGTATCACAATTCTCTTAATTACCCACGAAATGGATGTCGTGAAGCGCATTTGCGATTTGGTTGCTATCATTGACCACGGCAAACTGATAGAACAAGGCTCGGTGAGCGACATCTTCTCTAATCCGAAAACCGAACTGGCACAACAATTTATTCGTTCGACCTTTAGTGTCAATTTGCCGGATGAATATTTAGATAACCTACTGCAAACACCGAAAAGCACGCCAAGTCTTACCCGATTATCAAATTCGAGTTTACCGGACGCTCGGTGGATGCCCCATTGTTGTCCCAAGCCTCCAAAAAATTCGGTGTGGAATTAAGCATTTTTAACGTCCCAAATTGAATACGCCGGCGGCGTGAAATTTGGTTTCACCGTAGCTGAAGTGGAAGGCGACGAAGATGCTATTACACAAACCAAAATCTATTTAATGGAAAATAACGTACGCGTTGAGGTATTAGGCTATGTGGAATGATTTTTTAACGCAACTTACGCCTCAAATGTGGCAAGCAGTGTGGGTTTCTACCTATGAAACCGTGTATATCAGCTTTGCATCTACCTTGTTAGCTGTGCTCATCGGTTTACCTTTTTGGCGTTGTGACGTTCCTCACCGGTAAAGGGCGAAATTCTGCAAAACGCACGTTTAAATCTCATTTTGAACATTGTGATTAACATTGGACGCTCCATTCCATTCATTATTTTATTAATCATTTTGTTACCGTTTACCCGTTTTCATTTTGAATACGACGCTGGGTACAACGGCGGCAATTATCCCATTAAGCATTTGCGCAATGCCGTTTGTGGCACGTTTAACTGCTAATGCCTTTGGTGGAAGTCCCAAAAGGCTTAACGGAAGCCGCAAAAGCCATGGGCGCGACAAATTGGCAAATCATCCGCAAATTCTATTTGCCGGAAGCGCTACCAACCCTAATTAACGGCATTACACTGACCTTTGAGTTACCCTAGTGGGCTATTCCGCCATGGCGGGCATTGTCGGCGGCGGTGGTTTAGGGTAGCCTCTGCCATTAACTACGGCGAATATCGCAACATGATGTACGTTAAATGGGTCGCCACAATTATTATTGTCGTATTCGTCATGATTTCACAAAAAACTTGGCGATGATTTAGCTAAAACGCGTTGATCATCGTTAATTCACTTAGCATTAACATTAAAGAGGGATCTTTATGAACTTAAAAAAATTACTCGGCGTAGCAACTCTTGCCTCCGTATTTGCATTAACAGCATGTAACGAAGAGAAAAAACCGGAAGCGACAGCAGAAGCACCGGCTAAAAATTAAAGTCGGCGTAATGGCTGGGCACTGAGAACACGAAGTAGCTGAAATTGCTGCTAAAAGTCGCGAAAAAGAAAAAAATATAACTTAGACGTAGAATACGTTTTGTTTCAAACGACTATGCCTTACCAAATACAGCCGTTTCTAAAGGCGATTTAGATGCTAACGCTATGCAACACAAACCGTATTTAGACAAAGATTCCCAAGCGAAAAGGGTTTAAACAACCTCGTTATCGTGGGTAACACCTTTGTTTATCCGTTAGCCGGTTACTCTAAAAAAATCAAAAAGCGTAAATGAGTTTACAAGATGGCGCGGTGGTTGCTGTACCAAACGACCCAAGTAACCTGGCACGTGCGTTAATCTTGTTAGAAAAAAACAAGGTTTAATTAAATTAAAAGATGCCACAAACTTGTTCTCTACTTCCATGGATATCGTTGAAAATCCAAAACATTTACAAAGTGAAAGAAGTGGATACTTCTGTTGCGGCACGTGCTTTAGACGATGTGGATTTAGCGGTTGTGAATAACAACTATGCCGGCCAAGTGGGCTTAAACGCACAAGATCACGGCGTTTTTGTGGAAGATAAAGATTCTCCATATGTGAACATTATCGTGGCACGTACTGATAACAAAGACAGCAAAAAGCGTATCAAGATTTCGTGAAAGCTTACCAAACACCGGAAGTGGAACAAGAAGCGAAAAACACTTTAAAGACGGCGTGAGTGAAAGGTTGGTAATTTGAAGCCCTATAAAAACATCAGTAAATGAGACCGCACTTTTTAGGCAATGAAAAGCCAAAGTGCGGTCTTTTTTTTACACGTTTTTTACGGAGGAAATCAAGATGAAAGTCACCAGTTCAGCCATTGAAAACGGACATTACGCCGACAAATACGGCAAGCGAGGCTCGCAGTTTAGCCCAAATGGCATGCCCACCTACTCCATTCCTTTTGAAATCACCGATGCGCCTGCCGGTACAAAATCGCTTTGCTGTAGTGCTAGAAGATAAAGATGCCATCAGCGCTGCCGGCTTTTGTTTGGACGCACTGGCTCATTGCTGACTTGGAACGCACTTCCGTGCAAGAAAACGAAAAGCCAAACAGCGACAGATTTCGTACAAGGTGCAAAAACAGTTGGGCAAGCGTCATTAGGCAAGTTTGACATCAAAGAAGCTCTCTGCTTACGGCGGCATGGCACCACCGAACTCAAACCATCGCTATGAACTTTATGTCTATGCGTTAGATACTAAAACTCAATTTGCCGCAAGGTTTTCGTTTCAACGAACTCCATTACGCCATGCAAGGGCATATTTTTAGATCAAAGCTATTTAGTAGGTTGGTATAACGTTTAATGCATCGGTTTAAGAAAAATCCTCGTCACATTGACGAGGATTTTTATGAGCGCTTTTAGACACCCTTTTTGCGCCTATAATAAGCCGTTTATTTTTATTCAATCAGAGAACATCATGTTAGATATTGTTTTTTATACGAACCGGAAATTCCGCAAAACACCGGCAATATTATTCGCTTTATGTGCTAACACCGGCTTTCGCTTACATTTAATCGAGCCACTGGGTTTTACCTGGGATGACAAAAATTGCGTCGCTCCGGCTTGGATTACCACGAATTTGCCGACATCAAAAAAGCACAAAACTTTCGAGGCCTTTTTGCAAAAGTGAACAACCGAAACGTTTGTTTGCCTTAACGACAAAAGGTACCCCAGCACACAGCAGTAAAGTTTGAATTAGGGCGACTATTTAATGTTCAGTCCGGAAACCCGCGGCATTCCGATGGACATTTTAAATAGCATGCCGGCGGAACAAAAATCCGCATTCCCATGACAGCCAACAGCCGCAGCATGAATCTTTTCAAACTCGGTGGTGTCACCGTGTATGAAGCATGGCGCCAGCTAGGATATCAAGGTGCGGTAAATTTAAACCGATAACAAAAAGCCCATCGTCTGATGGGCTTCTTTTAAAGTGCGGTCGTTTTTCTCGCATTTTACGGTAAATGCCTAGCGCACATTTAATGCGGTTGCCATATTTTCCTGTAATTGCTCCAACATGGCATAGCGTTTACGGTACATGGAACGCTTATTGCTTGGAATATCGTCCATATTTTTGGTTTCAAATGCAGTGGCAATTCCAATAATCTTTTAACGTGCCGGCAGATTCCGCGAAAATCGCATCATAGTCCACCACATAACGTTTGCTTTGCACGAAACGGGATTTGTTTTGATATTTATGCGGAATGCCCCATAAAGGCGAGAATAACCCTAATCACATTTGGTCAGGGGCTTTCATGGCTTCCACCATCAAATAAGCCGGACGTAAACCATGGCATTTTCTTGGTCAGCAATTTCACCATTTCTTTTTCGAACCTTCAAAAATTCGGTACTTGAATTACCGCAATTAAAAAGCGCCTGTTGCACTTTTGCCGAAAGGTCAATAAATAAACCAATTCTTGACTTGGTGAATGAACCAGCTCTAACGTCCAAAACCCTTCCATCGGCTGATAATCGGTGATGTGTGAGCCGCATTCAAAATCAGGAATCACCTCACCAAAAGAAATGGCGTGTTGCCACAACGGCGGCAACCCAAGTGCGGTCAATTTTTCCGGTAAAAAACGTCAGGTTGTCGCACATGGCGTCAAAACGTTGTTTGCGTATTAAAAGCGTTTATCCAAAAACGATGCGCTAACGGATAGCTAAAATTTGCCCGGTGATTAAGCAAGTCAACGAGCCACGGTTTTTGGTTCACGACGCATTTCGAAATTTTTACTGCCTGCCAGTGCAGCAAGAACGTAAGCGATAACGGAAAGCGCTTTCATACGGTACGATTTTTGATTTCGATCCGGATATAACAGCAGAGGATCAGGCCATTGATAAACATGTTGCTGTGTCATAATAAATTTGTAGGGTTCAAAATAAGGAAAAAATCGAGCGCATTTTCGCATAATCCCATCTTTTTGCATTTTTTTGTCGTTTTTACGGTTGATAAAGTATCCTAGCCGGCAATTTATCACCTTGGACTACAAAGCACACCATGTCAGAAATTAAACTGAATTATCACAAAACCCATTTTTAACCAGCTCGCCGAACCTCGAAAAAGTCTGCCGGAAGATAGCGGTGTTGAAATCGCCTTTGCCGGTCGCTCTAATGCAGGGCAAATCAACGCGCATTGAATGCCTTAACGAATCAGAAAAACCTTGCCCGTACGTCAAAAACCCAGGGCGTACCCAACTCATCAATTTGTTTGAGGTGGAGCCGCAATGCAAGTTAGTGGATTTGCCGGGCTATGGCTATGCCGCCGTACCGGAACAAATGAAATTGCAATGGCAACAAGCCCTTGGCGAATATTTGCAAAAAGCGTGAGTGTCTTGCCGGGATTGTGATTTTGATGGACATTCGTCATCCGCTCAAAGATTTGGATCAGCAAATGATTGAATGGGCGGTAGCTTCCAAATTACCGGTATTATTACTGCTCACGAAAGCGGATAAACTGAGCCAAAGCGAACGCAGCAAACAAGTCAAAAATGGTGCGTGAAGCAATTTTTACCGTTCCAAGGCGATATTCAGTGGAAGCCTTTTTCTGCGTTGAAACGTACTGGGATTGATCGCTTAGCCGCCAAATTAGACGCCTGGTTTGCCCCAGTTTTTCGCCTAAAAAGCCATTTCTGCGATCCTGATCGCAAAAAGTGCGGTGTGAATTTCTTTCATTTCGCACTTTTTATGTTTGTCGCTCCGCTTTTTTTCTTCAGCATGATGGAGCCCAACATGTCTTTAGCCATCGTTTACAGTCGCGCCTCCATGGGCGTTCAAGCACCACTAGTCACCATTGAAGTACATTTAAGCAACGGCAAACCGGGCTTTTACCCTTGTCGGCTTGCCGGAAAAACGGTGAAAGAAGCCCAAGACCGTGTCCGCAGTGCGTTGCTGAATGCCGAATTTCAAAGCTACCCCGCCAAGCGTATTACCGTCAACCTCGCCCCGGCAGACTTACCCAAAGAAGGCGGGCGTTTTGATTTGCTCGATTGCAATCGGCATGCTTGCCGCCTCCGGTTATATTGATGCAGAAAAAGTTAAAAACAATTTGAATTTATCGGCGAACTTGCCCTGACCGGTACCAACTGCGCGCGGTGCATGGTGTCATCCCTGCGATTCTGGCAGCGAAACAAGCCAAGCGAAAATGCATTATTGCACTAGGCAATGCCAATGAAGCCTCTCTGGTTTCAGAGCAAGAAACCCTATTACGCCAATTCCTTTATTAGATGTGGTGCAATTTCTCAATCAGCAGGGAGTATTACCTCTTGCCGGAGACATCAAAACTCAAAGTGCGGTGGATTTTTCCCTGAAAATCCTAAAGATCTGACGGATATCATCGGTACCAACAACATGCCAAGCGTGCTTTAATGATTGCCGCGGCAGGGCAGCATAATTTGTTATTTTTAGGCCCACCCGGCACAGGAAAGACCATGCTTGCCAGTCGCTTAACCGGATTACTGCCGGAAATGAGCGACCAAGAAGCCATTGAAACCGCCTCTGTAGCTAGTTTGGTGCAAAATGAACTAAATTTTCACAACTGGAAACAACGCCCCTTCCGTGCGCCTCACCACAGTGCCTCCACGCCAGCATTGGTGGGTGGCGGCTCTATTCCGAAACCCGGGGAAATCTCCCTCGCACACAATGGCGTGTTGTTTTTGGACGAACTGCCGGAATTTGAACGCAAAGTGTTAGACGCGCTCCGCCAGCTGTTAGAAAGCGGTGAAATCATCATTTCCCGCGCTAATGCCAAGATTCAATTTCCGGCAAGATTTCAGCTGATTGCCGCCATGAACCCAAGCCCCACAGGACATTATCAAGGCACGCATAACCGCACGTCACCACAACAAATCATGCGCTATTTAAATCGTCTGTCCGTACCTTTTTAGATCGTTTCGATTTATCTATTGAAGTGCCGTTGTTGCCCTGCAAGGGAGTCTGCAAAATAGCGGTGACCGTGGTGAATCCAGTGCAATGGTGAGAGAAAAAGTCTTAACACACGTGCGGTTCAACTGCAACGTGCCGGCAAAAATTAACGCCCATTTAACCAGCAAAAGAAATTGAACGAGATTGCAAACTGGAGAGAAAGACGCGTTATTTTTAGAAAATGCGCTGACCAAGCTCTGGGCTGTCTGTGCGGGCATACCACCGCATACTGAAAGTTTCTCGCACCATTGCGGATTTAGAAGGGGAAAACAAATTCACCAGCGACACTTAGCAGAAGCCTTGGGCTATCGTGCGATGGACAGACTATTACAGAAACTTTCAAAGTATCTGTCTAACCAACCGGCAAGACTAAGGCACACCACGCAATAATGGTACAGAGGTATAAGGTGGAATGAGGTAGGCGCAGGCATTTCGCTAAAGAGAAGCATAAAAGGTTTTCGGCGGTACCACTTTTTCATTTCGCCACAAACTGCCCATAGAAACAAGCTGAACGTCCGCCGGCAAATTAGCGATGCCCGCTTGCAAGACGGCAATGGTATTTTTCGCGGATGCCCGATGGCAATGGCGATGTCGTGTTTCTGCGCATATTGCACGGCGGCTGAGAGTGTCGTTGCACATCGGCAAACGCATCGCTATCGTCTAAAAAGATATGCCGATCTAACGTGCGCACGCCTTGTTCTTTCGCAATTTTACCTGCCACACTGCGGCCGATGGTGCGGCTGTCGAGGAAAGCCAAATGACGCTCACGAAGTGCGGTCATTACTTTGGTCATTAAAGTACCATCTGCCGTAGCCGCACTGCCCATGTGATTGTTCATCCCAATGGCATTGGAGACAATATTGTGAGCTGTTTGCACCCGATGGCTCACCTCCCTGAGACATGCCCAAATGCAAACCACCGTCTTCAATTTTCATTTTAGATACGGTTTCCATGGGCATATGAATCAGAATATCACGCCCTTGTTGGAACGCCTGTTGATTACGTTGTTTAGCATAAGGTGCAGCCGGAATAATCGCCACCGACACAGCTTTCGGCATCGCCTAAAATCTGGGCATCTTCTTTCGCATGATAGCCTAAATCGTCAATCACAGTGCAAGCTTGGCAGGGAATAGGCAAGATGTGCCGCCAAAAGTGCGGCCGCCAACAACAACGTTTTTCTGATCACCAAGGTCATCGCAACCAACCTAACGGATTCACTGCCACGCCTTTGCGACGAATTTCAAAATACAACCCGCTTTTTTCGATTAGTACGCCGCTATTGCCCACTTCACCGATTTTTTGCGGCTTTCACGAGCTGCCCTTCTTTCACGGCAACCGATTGGTTATAGCCATACAAACTCAAATCGCTATCGCCATGTTTCACGATCACCATTAAGCCGTAACCTTGCAGCCAGTTGGCGAGAATCACCCGCCCGTCGGCAATGGCTTTACCGGTGTACCGGCGCCCGCCGCAATCACGATACCTTTCCAGCGTAACTCTCCCATTTGAGTTGAACCAAAATTGTTTACGACTTTGCCCACCACCGGAAAACCATATTGTTTTTTCGGTGTCCCTAACCCTGCCGTACTGTTCAGCAGTTGGCGCTCTTGCGCTGTTGGTTGATAAAGGCTTGTGATTTTTGGTTTCTTCCACCTGTTTTTTTCTGTGCTAACGCCTCACGCTCACGTTGTTCTTGCTGACGCGCCACTCTGTTCCGCACGCTGGATTTCTTGGCGCAACGCATTTTCGTTGGCTTTCAGCGCTTCTAATTTTATTTTCATCTCGCGTTAAGTTTTGATTCAGTTGGTTCAGCGTACTTTGCCGTTCCTTCTGCACTTTTTGCAATTCTTGTTGTTGCTTTTTCTGATCGGCAAGCTGTGTTTGTTGCTCTTTATGTTGTTCTGCAATGGCAGCTTTTTGTTTCGCCAGTTGTTCCTGCGTCTGCTTTAAATCCTCAATTAATGCCATTCGCGCTAGATTCAAATGGGCATAATAGGTTTTCATGCGTTCCGCATTTTGCCTTTATCGGACAGCATCCGCTCTGCCACCGATGGATTCGTGCCGGAACGATACGCAGAATCAACTGCTTCGCCAATTTTTGCTTTTTGTTCTTTTTCTTGTTTTTGTAACTGTTTGATTTGTCTATCGGTATCGCTGATATTTTTGCGAATTTCTTTTCAAAATCCGATTCCGTTTGACGTAATTTGCCCGATCACATGAATTAATCTGATTTTTCTTGAGTTTTTAATGTGCTCTGTAGTTTCTGCTGTTCCCGTTTTTGTTGCTCAATTTTCTGTTTTGTTGTTGAATTTGCTGATGAATTTTTGATAAATCCTCGTTAGGTGCCGCAAAAGAAAGGGGCGTGCAGAACAAAAGTGCAGTGAAAACCAGACGCATTTTTGTCTGCTTAACATGTTTTTAGCCCGAGGTGGTGACTTATTCATTTGATACTGCATAACCATAATTATTCCTTTCTTATAACGCCGCACAAATATACCACTAATTTGTACCAGACCTGATTTCTCCCGTTTAAAAACACTTATTTTTACGATAATTTTTCATCATCGCGATCCGACTCGCAAAAATACGCTCATGACATTGAGTTGCTATCCAAGATTCCCTATTTTCCTGACATTTTTACATAGAGAATCATAAATGCGCATGATTTATCAATCACACTTTCTTTTTATTGGCTTTATCTGCGCCCAAAGCAGCTATGCCGATCATCATTTCACCGCCAATCTAGACAATCTAGATGCTGCAACAGCAACAACGCCAACAACAAGCCGAAAAAAGAACGAGAAGTACAGCACCGTGCGGACAACACCATTCATCTTGCTAAACCAACGACAGAAAAAATGGACGTTATCACAGGGTGGAACAGCCCTGCTTTCCCATTACGCAAATTGAAATAAACGATTATATCAACGCCACATCTTCCCATAAGGCACATCATCCGAGTCAATTTCAATGGAAGCTTATCAACAAGCCAAAGACAGCCTAGCGCTAACCTTGCCTCATTGTTTCGGCACACAAGGGCTCAACAGCCTCGTGAGGACAAATGCAAAACAACATCATTGAAAAAGGCTATATCACTACGTGTCGTCATCACCGAACAAGACCTCAACGATGGAAAATTAGTACTCACCGTGATTCCCGGCAGACTACGCCATGTTTTTGCTCGAAGACCAAAGTACGGTCAAAAATTAACCCCACTCACTGCCTGGACGGCACTCGTGCCACAACAAAGGTGACATTTTAAACCTGCGCGACATAGAACAATCCTTAGAAAATCTTAAACGCGTGCCGACGGCAGATGCCAAGCTGGAACTTCTTCCCGTCCAAGAAAAATGACGCTCCCCGGTGAAAGTGATTTATGGTTGCAATACGCACAACGTTTTTCCGTTTCGACTAGCGCTCGGCTTGGATGATGCCGGCTCAACGGCAACCGGTCGATTACAGGGTTCAGCCACTCTTTCTCTAGATAATCTCGTTCACAGCGAACGACTTATTTTACGCCGGATTTACGCACTACGACACTGACCCGTTGGTTAGGTTCCAGATGAAAAGGTACTGAGACGCAGTCAAAACGTGCACTTTTGTTATTCTGTTCCATTTCGTTATTGGCAATTAAGCGCCTCCCATAACGTGAATCAATATCACCAACAAGTTGCCGCAGCCTATGGGGGCGAAAGTGCGCTATTCTGGTAGCGGTGAAACGAGCAAAATCAGTCTTTTCCCGTGTGCTATTTCGTCACATGCAAACACAAAACCCAGCTCGCATTTTCCTTTGGGAAGACAATCTTCCAACGCCATCAATCAGGCAGAAATCGACATTCAGCGTAAGCGAACCGCCGGCTGGGAAGTGGGATTAACCCATCGTTTTAATTGGAACCATTCCACCTTGGCATTTAACGCAAACTTTTAAGCGCGGAACCGGCGCCTATCATGCTAAACGTCATCCGGAAGAACGCTTTTAATGAAGGGTCATCACGCGGCAAAATCCTCACCACAGAAATAGAACTCACCCATCCTTTCCAATGGGCAGCACAATCTTTCCATTTCAACCTCGCTCTGGCGTGCGCAATGGAATCGAACCCACGTTGGTCATGCAAGATCGGTTCAGTATTGGTGGACGTTATACGGTACGTGGAACCGACGGCGAATTAACTCTCTCCGGTGAACGCGGTTTGGGTATGGCGTAATGAATTGGCATGCATATCGCCCAAAGCGGTCAGATAACTTTATCTCACCTGTGGATAAAGGCGTTGTGCGAGGTAGAGCAACCGATGAATTACTGGGACGTTCAATGGTTGGTTCGGTATCTTCACTTGCGTGGCGGCTGGAAGGCGTTCAGTTACGACGTTTTCGCCGGCAAAAAGCACTCCATGTACCCCAAAAGGAGTTTTCAACATAAAGCAAGGTATTGGGCTTCAGTTTAAACCTCGCGTTTTTAGTCTGTGCGATCACGAAGCATGACAACCCAATGCAGTGATAATACACATAAAAATCAACCGAATAAAAACAAGGATATATTATGAACAAACATCGCTATCCGCGTCCTTTTTAGCAAAACCTTACAACGTTTTATCGTCACTTCCGAATTAGCGAAAACGACAACCGCAGGGAACACAGAAAGAGACTATCTCAAGTGCGGTCAATCTTTTGGCGTGTCATTTTATCCTTCACCACAATCCCTGACGTTCGCTGTCTTTGTGCTCTTGGATTCGTTTCTCTTATCTCCCCATCAGCGTACGCTGAGACATTGATGATTCAAGCCGATTCGACGGCAGCAGGCAAATCAACGCCCCGTTGTTTTACAAACCGCCAATGGGTTACCTCAAGTCAACATTCAAACACCGAATGATCGAGGGACTATCCGATAACCGTTACAGCCATTTTGACGTCGATACCCAGTGCATCTTAAATAACAGAGTCGGAAAAATACCCAGACCCAACAGGGCGGTTGGATTCAAGGTAACCCTTATCTCGCCGGTGGTGAAGCCAAAGTGATCCTGAATGAAGTCAATTCCAATCATCCAAGCTAACTGAAAGGGTATGTTGAGGTCGCCGGGAAAAAGCGGATGTCATTATTGCGAACCGCAAACAGCATTCATTGTCAGGGCTGTCGGCATCATGAATGCCGGAACGAGCAACCTCTCACCACCGGAAAGCCGGAAATTCATCATGGTTCGCTAGACAGTTTCAAAGATTGAGAAAAGCAAAAGTCACCGTAGAGGGAAAAAGGTCTCGACAACAGCCAAACAGACTACACGGACATCATTAGCCGCAGTGCAGAAATCAATGCCGGTGTTTGGAGCAAACGGGAAGTCAATGTCACCACAGGTAAAAATCAGGTCACGAAAAACAACGATAGCGTGCAAATCATTCATACTACCGAGAAAGAAAAACAGTCAGAAAATCCACCGCACTTTGCGTTAGATGCTGGGCACTCATCTCGGCGGGATGTATGCAGAAAAATTCACTTAATCGGCACTGAGCAAGGACTTGGCGTCAACCATGCCGGGCACATTGGAGCGTCTGCCGGCGAAGTCGTCATTGATGCCAAAGGTCATGTTGTGAACCAAGGGTTTATCGGTGCACAAAGGGAATATCCAGGTTCAATCAAGTGAAAACATTGAAAATCGCGGCACTATTCACACAAAAGAAAGCAGCATCTGAAGTCAAAACGTAGATAACCGCCAAGGCACCTTAGCTGGTAAACAAATTCAAATCGATGCGGCTCATGCGTCGATAATCGTAAGGTCTCCGGAGGAAGGCTCACTCATTGTCGCTACAGATAACATCACTGATTCATGCTAATACCTCTGGATAATCGAGGCACAAAGAACACGACAAATCCGCGACCCTAGGGATACAAGCGGCTCAAGTTACTAACCGCACAACAGATTAACAACCAGTCCGGCGGTATTTATGCAGCAACGCGGAACATTGAATGTCACAAGCACATTGGATAATCGACAAAGGCGATATTCTCCGTCGAGCAATTAGACATTAACGGTGATAAATCCCACGCGAATATGAATAATGCGGAAGGGAAAAATACATGCCGGGAAAACACGTAACGTTAACCGCCAAAACATTACAAAATGAAGGGAAACATCAGTACTACGGATGATAGCAGCAGACATTGCCTTAACAGACGTGAGCCGATAACGCCTTTCAGGTCAGCGGTGATTTACATTTCACCGCCGAGGGACATCTAATAAAAGCAAATTAAACATTTACCATCGCGCCAATATTCACGCCGCCGAAATAGACAAAACACCGAAGCAGCAGAGATTTCCTCAGCAACGCAAATTTCACCGCACTTTTCACTAACCGAGGACTCATCGATGCGCGGGCGAAACGACGCGAATTGAAGGGAAAAGCCTAAATAATATCGGCACCGGACGTATTTATGGCGATCAACTTTCTTTTTCCGTCACTCATTTAACGAATGTCAAGGAAGGGGGATTCATCGGCAACGATTGCTGCGCACGAAAACGCCTCGATATTGGCATCAATACATTGAAAAACCTCGATCAAAGTTTCATTTTTAGCCGTGGTGATTTACACATCGGAGGAACATTATCGGAAAACGGCGAAGCGGTCGGGCGTGCCATAAAGATCATTAACGGCAGTGGCATCATTGAAAGCGATGGGCGATGGAAAAAATCAATACCACTACATTACTCAATACGGATTTACACCTCAAATTAGGTAATCAACGAATCTCGAGAATATTTTCATCAAGTTGCAAAAACAACTCGACAGTCAGCGTTTTACGGTGATAAAGACGGTATTTTTGCTTGGAATAAAACGCCTCAGGCGTGGTTCCAATTTTTATGATGGTCGCCCAACGCAATATCAAAATGACTGATTGGCTGGCGCTATAACAGAACAACCAAAACATCCAAAATTGATGTTCAAACACTGGGGAAAAATACTGATTGGCGGTCATCTTGCTGTAACCGGCGATCATCTCAAAACCAATACAGCAAACTGCTGGTCGGCAAAAACGTCGATTCTCGGTGAACAATCGATCACGCAAAATCGCTCCATCAAACCCTTTCAGAGGGGCGGTGCCACGCTAATTAATGAAGATGTGATCGGCAACGTTGATCGTCTTGATAAAGCTCAGTTTTTAAATGGGTCCACTATCGTAGTCGTGATAAAGAAATCATGGGCATAAAAGACACAGACCATATAGCATTATGAAGTCGCCCATCCGACAGAACACTTTAACTTTAAGTGGTTAAAAACCACATTGGCGATCCGGCGGTCAGAAAAGAAAGTGACAACACCTCCGTTGCGGCATACATGCCGGCAACGTAACAAGCCCTGTTGAAAAACAGGCTACGTTTACCAAATCAAAGTTTGTATAAAGATTAATCCTCATGCCGATAGCTACCATATTGTTGAAACCGATCCGCGTTTCGCCGATAAAACCGATAAATGGCTAAGTAGCGATTATATGTTCCATGCACTGCGTGCTGATCCACAAAAATATGCTTGAACGCCTAGGGGATGGATTCTATGAGCAACGTCTCATTAACGAACAAATCAATCAACTCAGCGGGACGCCGCTTTTAGAGGGCTATACATCTGATTATGAACAACACGTATTGCTGGATAACACACCTGTATTATGCCAAGAAGTGAATTTAACCTGGCGTAGCGCTCGCGGCAGCGCAAATGAAGGAACTAACAAGTGATTTAGTTTGGTTCGAAAACGCGAAACACAATTACCCTAATGTGAGTAGAAATCAATGTTCTCGCGCCGAAAGTTTACCTTTCGCAGAAACAGCAAAATTAATGAGAAGAAGCCTGATTTCGCCTCCATCAGGTCATCATTCGCGGTATGAAACTATGGTCGACAATTCAGGCACGATTTTAGGCAATAGCCTCTCTCCATAACTGCCCAAAATATCAAAAACAATGAAAAGGACGATTACAGGCAAATCACCTTCCTCTTAGTGCGAGAATGAACTTTAAATCTAGGGGAACCTTTGAAGCAAAAGATAACCTGACAGCCCACATCTTCGCTTTGAAAGCAAGTTATCCGACACAAAAGATACCGGTGACTTTTATAAAAAGACATCAGCAAAGGGCTGAACTTAATCTCACCGACAAGAACGGCAAACTTCAGGTTCATGCCGATGAAAATATTGTGGTAAAAGGAATCCGTGCCAATATTGCCGGTGATGTGCATTTTATGCAAAGGGCGATTTAGAGCTGGGTGCGGTGCGAGTCGTGCTAACAAAGAACACACCGTATGGATGGATAACTATTATTTATTGGATCAAGAAAACCAAATCGGTAAATCAAATTCAAGTCAGCTGAAATGCACAGTATTGCTGGTCAAAAACATCACCGTCACAGGAAATCAACTACATTCTGACGGTGAAACGACCATTGCAGCACAAGGCAATATCGATATTCACGAAGGACGGGTGAAAGAACACAAATAGTGCAATCAAAAGCAACCGATCGCGGCTTGGTTAGCAAAACGATCACCGCCAAACACCGTCATGATTATGACCTTGCTGAAAGACTTCCGAAGATCGATGCTGATAAAATTCACTTCAATCCAATGGCTAATATTAAAGTGTGCGAAGCAACCTTGTGGCAAAAATGGATTCACCGCACAAGGAAAAATGCTGATATTACTGAAGCAGAACCGCGATATATTCAGAAGATTTTTGCAGTAAGAAAAATCAGGCATGCTTGGCGGTGGTATTTGGTGTCACCTTGGTAGCCAAAAACAAACGCTAGAAACCGACCAAACCAGACTTACGCCTCCGGTAGCCAAGTCGGTAGCCTCAATCACGACACCGATTCATTGCTGAAACTGCTACACTCAAACCGCAAGAGCGGTCAGTAGCGCCAGGCAATGTTGATATTTCGCCCAACAAGCCGCTATAGCAAAAGCAGCGGATGATAAAGCTAAGAAAGCAATATGAAAGCAAACCTTCGAACAAAAAGGTTAACGATTGCGATCACCTCCCTATTTTATCGGCATTATAGCCGTACAAAGCACCATCAAAAGCGCGCAACAAAACAGGCAACAGTAATGAAACTAATCGAATCAATGCCATGTCTGCGGTTAATACCGGATTTGACGCTTATCGTGCAGGGCTAAAGCTCGTCGTCAAGCACAAAATGTCTTAAGCAACGTCATGAATGGTAGCGAAGGAATGGATTTATGGTCGGGGATTCATCACTTACTACCAACAAAAAGCGAATCGAAACCATACGGAAGGTGACCATACTAAAATCTCAAGTGAATGCCCGAGGCACGAATATTGTTGCCACAGGCAGACAAGCATCCAACATCACCATTAATGGTTCAGATGTCTCCGGTAAACAGGGACCTTCTTGGGGCTGATAATGACATCAACATCACGGCTGCCGAACAAAAACCATCTAGAGCGCAGCACCAATAAATCAAGCGGCTTTAATGTGGAGTTGCTGCGAAGTTTTGGGAATGGCGTTGCCGCCGGGATTACCGTGGAGGAAACCGAGGTAAAGGCTATGTGGTAATAGCGATGAAAACTCTCTACAGTGCAAGCCACGTGGTGATACCAACAGCCAAAACCACAATACAAAAGCGGTGGTGATACAAACCCGGATGGGAGCCAAGCTAAAGGTAAACGCAAGTTGAAGCCACCGCCGACAACTTGAAATATCAAAAGTTTGCAAAGATAAATCCAGCTATGATGAAAGCAAGCAAACGAAATATCAAAGCGGCAGTGTAACCATCGCCATGGATTCTCCGCAGAAGCTTACAACAACAAATCCAAAGTCGACGCCAACCATGCCAGCGTCAATGAACAAGTTTCTGGCATTCATGCCAGGGGATGAGGGCATGGTGAATGTGGAAAACATACAGATTTAGTAAAGGCGCTTATCATCACTCAACTGAGACAGCAGAAAAAGGAAGGAAAAATCGCTTTAGTGCAGCGAACGATTATACACTCAAATATTGAAAACTACCCAAACCACAATGCGAAAGTGATTTGAAGTGAGAGTATGGCGTTACCATCGGTGGTGGAAATGTGTATTAAAGAAATCGGTGATGCTCGAATTGCAAAAGAATTGGACAAAATAACACTCGATGGAAGCAGCAAAATCGTGGAAACTTCCGGCATTGCAGGCATTGGTTCCTGCGAAACTGGGACACAGCGAAAGGATTGATCACCGGGCTTTTAGGACAAGTAAGCGATAAGCAGTAGTGAACATATGCGTTACAACAAGTTCAATTAACACCAAAAATCTCATTATTAGAGACAAGGAAGCGCAAGAGCAATTAACCGGAAAATCCATTGATGAGACAATCAGCACTGAATAAAAGAAAAATCTTCATCAAAAATTAGCTAAAGTGATATTGAATCGATCAAGTCCGACTTAGAACGTGATTTAAGCGTGGCGACAAAATTTGTGGAAAATGTTAATAGTGTGGGTGATGAAATCTATTATCAAATGGAAAAATGAAGATTCCGTATTTTCCATTCAAAAGAAAAACAGAAAATTGTAATCATATAAACTATTTAGATTTTGAAAACCGATAATTCCAGCATTAAAACGTATTATTTATAGCAATGACCTCCTTACAGATGAACAAGCACAATTACTCAGTAAAAGTTGCAACAGCGGGATGTTAAATTTAAAAGAGAGAAGATAAAGTATCAAGTGCGATTTTATATGATAAAGACTTATCGTCGATTGATGAAACGGCTGTTATTTTAAATCGAGTAGTACTAACTATCTCAATGAGTTTATCTTCACAGGATTTGAGCGTTTTAGGCGTGGCAAATTTTGCCAAGTGTATTTGGTGCCTCAAATGCCACAAGAGATCACGTGCTCAAATTACTAAAAACCAAATGAATATAATGCACATAGAATCGCCCAAGGAAAAGAGGCGATAACCGAATATCAATACATAGGCCATGTCTAGGCGTTTCAGGGAATAAAAATATGCTGAATTGGTCGGAATATGGTGAAATCGGTATGACAATACAAAAGTGAATTTCTTTGCATTTTAGGAGGCTCCTACCATCAGAGGGAGTAGATAAACAAGCGAAAACGATTGTTTGAAGCGTCATCTGAATATCACGGAGTGAAAGGAGATGGTCTACTCTGGATTAGGTGGGCTATTTATTGGGAATAATCCGAATGCTAAACAGGTGGAGGGGTTGTCATTTGGTCAAGCGCATTCAGAGGTCTAATCAGAATATAAGAAATATAAAAATATATTGAAACTGATTTAAATGAGATTCAAAAGAAAAGAAAAAGCTTTTTGAGATCCTTTTTATCCTTATACTAAAGGTGTCAGAAAATTTGAAAATGTAGGAAAAGAAAGATGAAATTTTTAAGTATTGTTATTATTTCTTGCTATCAGGATGTTGGACAATGTTTACTTATAGGGAAAGTTATACCATAGATAAAAATGGCATACTCGGGGAACACAGAGAAAGTAAAGTTAAAGCATCAGCAGAATTAAAATAAATGTTTTGAAAAATTCACCATATAGATAATAACCAGGATTTATATACTAAATGCATATGAAAAATGGTTATATATTTAAAACCAACAGTTGGCTTTATTGTTATCATAGACCTCAAAAGATTGTGCTATATATGATAAATATAGGAAGTAAAAACAGTCAAATTGTAAGCAGGCGTGAGCAAACTGAAGTTATTAATAAAAATAGTGAAGACCTGAATCAAAACAAAACGGATGCTTTGGGCACGCGTTAGGAAATGAGTGCAATCGTGAGGATAAATGATGGCTTATCATGTTTCTTTTAGTTAATACGGATAAAAAGATATTTTCTAAACTAATCATGAATAAAGAAAAGTTTAGAGCGTTTTTATTTAAAGAATTCAACATGAAGGAAGAGATAAATAAAAATGGAACTTTAGAGTTTTATTATGATAAAGATGATCCTTCTTTTTACTATTTTTTATACAGAAGGTATTGAAAGTGAATATTACATTAATACCACGGATGATAAGCATATAGAAAAAGCTAATAGCTATTGCCAAAAATTAAATGATGGTACTAGAGTTAGGGAGATGAGGGGAGACATATAAATCTTTAGAGGATGTATATATCCATCCTGATGATGTTTTGCTAAATAACATAACTTTTTATAGATAGGATTAAAATTGGGGTAAAAGCTAATATCTGTTTTGATTATTTGGGGAATTATAAGTTTAGTTATAATTTTATGTAAAATAATAAAATTTAGCCACATACAATAAGATAAAATAGGGTGTGTATATTAAATAATTCACCCAAAATAGAGAGAGCCCCTAATGATAGCGCCAGCGTCCACGCTGGTGCTGTTTTAATAAAAACATTGCGAATTTTTACCCATAAACGTTGGGAGAACAATGTTCAAAAATTCTTTTGGATTTTTGTGACCGCACTTTTAGTTGATAGGCACAAGCGAGGACGCTTGCGCCATCGTGGGGGTTAACTGCAAAGTGTGGCACTTCAATATGCAAATAGAAATGGCTTAACGAACATTCCAATTAGAGAGTCTCGTGGCACAGCAACGAATGTACAAAGTTACAAGAATAACCTAGTTGAAAACAATGGTGGTTATATTTATAAAGATAAAAATGGAATTTGGCAATCGAGTAATGGAACAGAAGTTGTCTGCCGTTCATAAATCTGACTTTGTAGGCAATAAATGGAATTTAAGTTTGACAGGTTTTAAATGATACAAACCGGTGGAGCATGTTTATTATGTTACTCTCCTATAGTAGTTATTATGCTGAGATTCCTATGTAGCATTAGTTAATGATAATGGTGATCCTATTAATCTAAAGGGTGAGGTAGTTTCAAAAGCTAATCAAAAAGAATAAATATTTCCTAGATTTTTGATAAAATTTGGGAGACACTAATCGAAATTTATCTCTACCTAAATCAGTTAATATTCAAAGAGGGAATAATGAATAATATATCCATTTTTATTTTTGTGCTTTATTTTAACCTCGTGTGTTTCTTCTAATAGTTATTTGTTCGGTTCTGGAATGGTGATGTTATATCTGATATGACTCCCTGAGGAGGAGAAAAATTTGATCTCATGCTATGAGAAAACCAAAATTTACCAAGAGGAACTGCTGAGGGAAAGGGGAAAAGCAAGTCTTGCTACATTAAAATGCATGGACGATAAAAGTAAAAAATAAGAGCATGCTATCAAAAGTTATAGTCCCTAGATAGCGCGCGTCTCCTGACGCGTGCTTGAATCTAACGATAGACAAACCGAATAAAGTTGTTAATGAAAATAGTGAGGACCTGAATCAACTGAAACGGATGTTTTGGGCACGCGTTAGAAACGCGCACTATCTGAGGGCTTTTATCCGATGTAATGTCATCAGATATGTTTGAACTTTTGATGAAAATAGTAGGTAAATAAAAATGAGATACTCCTTATTTCTTCTTTGTTTTATATTAAACGGATGTTTGGTATTCAAACGGATAAGTTTTTATACTCCACAAATGGTTAATTGTGTTGATAAGGAAAGAATATCCATTAATTGCAGGGTATCAGAACTACTAGGACATACAAACTCAAAAACAACGATGGAGATCTTGTTTTTCGTGGAGGAAAAGTATGATATAAATCTACACTACTATCCGCAAAACTATCAAATAAATGACAAAAGATATAAAAATCTTGATGAATGCATGAATACTAAGGGTATATATCTTTCTCCTGCTCGAATGTAGTTATCAAGATCCTAGTGGGATAAGGGAAAATGTAACTTGTAACGCATTGAATTTATTATTTAAATAGAGTGCGGTCAAAATCTCTCCTCGTTTTTTAACTGCACCTCGTAAATTCGTTGACTTCCCATCGTCCTCCTCTCCACAATATGCGCTTATTTGTTTTCGTTTTAACACAAGGAAAAGAAAATGGCGTTTAGCTCATTGTTTACTTTTATTGGATGATATTGCATCGTTATTGGACGATGTGTCTGTGATGACCAAAGTACGCAAGAAAACGGTCGGTGTGGGGGATGATTTGGCGTTGAATGCCAATCAAGTGACCGGTGCCACTGCGGAACGGGAATTGCCGATTGTGTGGGCGGTGGCAAAAGGGTTCCTTGGTAAATAAGCAGATTTTAATTCCTATCGCACTGTTGTTAGCCACCTTTTTGCCGGCGCTCATCGTGCCGTTATTGATGCGCGGCAGAGCTATTTTTAGCTTTGAGGCGGGTAAAATCCTGCATAAATCCCTCGCGAACACCATCACGAAAAATGCTTTCGATGAAAAGCCAAAATTCGTGGTGCTGTGCGCCAGATTTCATTCTTTCTGCCGAAATTATTACTATCGCCTTAGGTGAGCTTGCCGGAATCACCGATTTCCGTGCAAATCATCGCCCTTTCACTCATCGGAATTGGCATCACCGTTTTCGTTTACGGCATTGTGGCGCTTATCGTCAAAAGCCGATGACTTTCGGTTTATTTTTAATGCAAAAAGCGGTATCGCAAGCCATGTCGGTAAAAAGCGTTTTATTTTTAATGCCCAAATGAGCGCCCATAGCTTTACTGGCACGCTGGCGATGTTCTTGGGTCGGTGGCGGGATTTTCGTACAACGTTGAAGCCATTCACCACTTTTTAGGAAATCTTCACCTTGCTGAAGGCGTTTTGAGCAAATCGCCACACTGGTTACCGGTTTGGCTGTAGGCGCAATTCATGTTTAGTGATATTGCCATTAATGAAATTCTTTGGAGAAAAGCGCCATAACCATCACCGCACTTTCGAAAAGAAAACGGTATTCTTAGATAAGAATACCGTTTTTATTTCTCGTCAGTCGCTGATTAGCAATCCTGCTTACCATATGCCTCTTGACGTAAATGGCACGGACTACCGCATCGAATTCCGCCAACACATGATCGGCATTTTCGATCTGTACCACGCGCATCAAGATAGAACTTGATTTTCGGTTCAGTACCGGACGGACGCGCAATAAGACGGCTGCCGTTTTTCCAAGACGAAGACCAAAATGTCGCTTTGACGGTCGGTTTTTGGTGTGGTCGACACAAATTGTGCCACATTGAAACCACCGATTGATGGCTTTGGCGGGTTGTTGCGAAGTGCGGTCATTAATTTGCCGATTTCAGATAAAATCGCTCACACGAATAGAAATTTGTCCGTCTCACATAAGCACCAAATTCTTTTGGTGAATTCCTCTGCATAATCTGCTAGGTTTTGCCTTGTTTCTTCAAGCTACGCACTAAATCCAAGAACACGATAGCGGCTGAAATACCGTCTTTATCACGTACTTTGTCCGGATCCACCAAGTAGCCCAATGCTTCTTCAAAAACCGAATAACAAACCTTGAACTTTACCGATGTATTTGAAGCCGGTAAGGTTTCTTGGGATTCAAAAACCATAACGTTTGGCAATCTCTGCCAGGGCAGGCGAGGACACGAGGGAACAAGCCAATACGCCTTTCTTACCTTGTGCTGATATTGTTTCGCCAAATACCAGCCTAAAGCAGCCCACCACATTGCCGTGCAATGGTTTCCAGTTGCCTTCAGCATCCGGCACTACCACTGCTAAACGGTCAGCATCCGGGTCGTTGGCACAATAAATTCGGCATTGTGTGCTTTTGCCACTTGAATCCCTAAATCTAACGCGCCTTTTTCTCCGGGTTAGGGAAGTTCACGGTTGGGGAAAGTACCATCCGTACCAGACTTGTTCAGCAACGATGTGCGGTTGTGGTAAAGCCCGCTTTTGTCAACGTTTTGCTCAACACTTCATAACCCCACGCCGTGCATGGCGGTATAAACGTAGTTAATGTCGGTTTTGTGGTTCTTTCGCAAGCGCAGCCGTTTTCCGCAATATAAGCATCCACCACAGTGTCATCTAACACGACGTAATCTTGGCTGCGCGGTAAATCTTTCACACTGCCTGCCGCGACTTTATCAATTAATGCAGCAATGTCTTTGTCTGCCGGAGATACAATTTGTCCGCCACCGTTGGCTTTGCCTAAATAGACTTTATAGCCGTTATCTTCCGGTGGGTTGTGGCTGGCTGTCACCATGACGCCTGCGGTAGTATCAAAAATATTGAATGGCGTAAGCCAACACCGGTGTTGGTAATTTGCGTGGTAATAAATACGCTTTAATGCCCGCGCCCGCCATGATTTCAGCCGTGTCGCGCGCAAATACATCGGAGTTTTTACGGCCGTCATAACCAATCACGATGGAAGGCTGTTTGTCATACCCTTTTAAATACTCAGCCAATCCGCCGGCAGCTTGCGCCACCAACACGCGATTCATCCCCATAGAACCGGCTTGCAGACGACCGCGTAAACCGGCGGTACCGAATTGTAAACGTCCGTCAAAACGGGCAGCAAGTTCAGCTTCCGCTTTTGCATCGCCACCTTTGCCGCGCTTAAAAGTGCGGTTAATTCTGCGTGCGTTTCAGCGTCCGGATCTTGGTTTAACCAATTTTTGTGCCATCTCAAAAAGTGCTGACATAGTGACTCCTTGTAACATGAATAATTGAAAAACTCCCTCTAGCCTATCTAAAAAGCGCTGTGATGGGAACGTTTATTTCCGATTAATTCCCTGTATTTTGATCTATTTCACAGATTCACCGAAGGCAATCGGTTGCCTCTTTTATGAAAAAGACGTGCGAAAAACCCTTGACGAAAGATGCCATTTTGACGCAAAAAGTGCGGTGGAAAATAAACGAGTTTTTCCTTTATAAAAAGCGTTTTGCTATAACTGGAAGCAGTAATTAATCTAGGAGACTTATTATGGAATTAGTTTTTATTCGTCACGGCTTCAGTGAATGGAATGCAAAAACTTATTTACCGGTTGGCGCGATGTCAATTTGACCGAGCGCGGCGTGGAAGAAGCCAAAACCGCAGGTCAAAATTATTAAATGCCGGTTTTGAATTCGACATTGCTTTCACCTCCGTCCTCACTCGTGCGATCAAACCTGTAATATCGTGTTGGGAAGAATCCCACCAATTATGGATTCCACAAGTGAAAAACTGGCGTTTAAATGAACGTCACTACTGGTGAACTACAAGGCTTAGACAAAAAGCCACCGCAGAAAAATACGGTGATGAGCAAGTTCACATTTGGCGCCGTTCTTACGACACATTGCCACCATTATTAGATCCAAAAGACCCAAATTCTGCCGACAATGACCGTCGCTGCGCACACTTACCGGCTGACGTTATTCCGGATGGCGAAAACTTAAAAAGTGACCTTAGAGCGTGTAGCTCGTTCTGGGAAGACCAAATCGCGCCGGCATTATTAAAGCGGTAAACGCGTTTTTAGTGGTTGCGCACGGTAACTCTTTGCGCGCACTTGCAAAACATATCGAAGGTATTTCCGATGCGGATATCATGGATTTAGAAATCCCAACCGGTCAGCCATTGGTGTATAAATTAGATGACAACTGAGAGTGGTTGAAAAATCTTATTTGTAATACCAAATAACATTCACTGCATAGAAAACAACCGCACTTTTTAGTCACTAAAGTGCGGTTTATTTTCTGCGGTGTTTTTAAAAATTAAGCGTTCAAGATATTCTTGATTTCCGCCATACTTAAATGATACTCATGCAGACACGCTTATGATAATACGAAGGTAGTTACAGTATTTTCTCGCGTACCGCACAGTAAACCCGGCAAACTGTAGGCGATGTTCACTCAATTCGGATTTATCACTCAAATTGTTATAGGAAATTTGCAACGCTTTATACATTTCCAACGTATCCAATACCGTGCGGCATTCTTCTTCCGAAATCACCGAAAACTCATTGTCCAACTCGCAATTCCAAGCTAAACCCACCTTTCACAATGGCTTCTAAACGTTGGTATTTTGCCGCATTGTTGGATCTCAGTAACGCCATTAATTTATATTGGTTAACTAAAATTAAACGTTGGGTAGATGACATTTCCATAACCGCTCTCCTATTAATCAATTTGGTTGAGAATATCGTTTGATAAAACCGGATCCGCTTTTTCTCTTTATCGCCGTTGATGCGTTGTTCCAAACGTTGGAAATAAGCTTCACGGAAAAGTGAGGTACGGATCTTGTGCCTGATCCAATAGCGCTTCTTTTATCCATCAATTTCGCACGCGTATCAATACCTTGCAAACCGGCTTTTTAAGAAGCCCCAAAAGCTACCAATAAGGAAAGCATTGGATAGGTTGTATCTACCTAGATTACCAATATCTTGACGCGGTGTTGCGGCACCATATAACGGCAACATCACATAAGGACCGGTTCCAACACCATAGCGCCCTAACGTATCACCAAAACGGTTATCGCCTTGTTTTTCAACGGATCGCTATAACTTGCCACATCAATTAAACCGCCCAATCCGAAAAATCTGTGTTAATCCAGAAACGGTTGAAAATGAATGAGTGCCTGCTTAAAATCCCTCTTGAATCAAACGGTTGGCAAAAACTTGCCGGTCTCATCAAGGTTATCCGCCACATTGATGACACCGGTACGCACCGGACTTAAGGGATACAGTTTTTCCAGCCTCTTAGCTAACGGTTTTAACACATAAGAGTCGGCAACATGATAGTTGAAATCCCACATTTTACGGTTAAACCCTTCCAAGGCGTCTTTACGTTCGCCGGTTTGTGGATCGATGGAAGAGGAACACCCGGTTAATAACACAGAGCCTAATAAGGCGTAATGGGGCATAGCATTTTTATCTGCATAATGATACTCAAGCTGATGAAAAAGATGGGCTCATTGTAAACAACTTACCCTGCATAACTCACAAAAAACTTTTCTAAAAACCCACCGCACTTAAGAAAACAAAAAGGGCACGATGTTTATCGTAGCCTTCATAATAAAAAGAAAGATTACAGAATGAAACGGCTTAAATTGCTTTCAATCACCTCGCCCTAAGGCTTCGGTGACATATGCGGCATCAATGTTCACGGTTTGACCGTCCATATCGCTGGCATTGAAAAGAGATTTTATCCATTAAGCGTTCCATCACGGTATGCAAACGGCGGGCACCGATATTTTTCGGTCTTTTTCATTAACACGAAATGCCGCTTCGGCGATTTTCTTAATAGCGTCTTGAGTAAATTCAATATTCACACCTTCCGTTGCCATTAAGGCTTTAGTATTGCTCGGTTAAAGAGGCGTTCGGCTCAGCCAGAATACGCTCGAAATCCTCGGCAGTGAGTGCAGAAAGTTCCACACGAATCGGCAAACGACCTTGTAATTCCGGGATTAAATCTGACGGGCGCGCCACTTGAAACGCACCGGAAGCGATAAACAAAATGTGATCGGTTTTCACCATGCCGTGTTTGGTGTTCACGGTTGAACCTTCCACCAGCGGCAATAAATCGCGTTGCACGCCCCTCACGGGAGACATCCGCGCCACTGTATTCGCCTTTTCTACAAATTTTTGTCGATTTCGTCGATAAACACGATGCCGTTTTTGCTCCACCGCATCAATGGCTTTTTGTTTCACTCTTCCGGTTCACCAGTTTCGCCGCTTCATCATCAATTAAGGTTTTTAACGCATCCTTAATTTTCATTTTGCGTTTTTGGTTTGGCTACCGGAAAGGTTCTCAAACATGGATTGTAATTGACTGGTCATGTCTTCCATGCCCGGAGGTGCCATAATTTTCCACGCCCATCGGATACACGCCTGCCACATCGATTTCCACTTCTTTATCGTCTAACTGACCTTCGCGTAGTTTCTTACGGAAAAATCTGACGGGTGTTGCTTTGACTATCATGGTTTTCCACTTCACCCCATTGGTTCTTCGCCGCAGGCAATAAGGCATCTAAAATTCGCTCTTCTGCCGCTTCTTCTGCTTTAGCACTGATTTTTGACGATTTCCTGTTGGCGTACCAATTTCATGGCGCTGTCGGTTAAATCGCGAATAATGGAATCCACTTCTTTGCCCACATAACCCACTTCGGTAAATTTAGTGGCTTCTACTTTAATGAATGGCGCATTGGCTAATTTTTGCCAAACGGCGGGCAATTTCGGTTTTTCCCCACGCCGGTCGGCCCAATCATAAGAATATTTTTTCGGTGTCACTTCATGGCGCATTGGCTCTTGCAGCTGCATTCTGCGCCAACGGTTTTCTTAGGGCAATCGCTACTGCGCGCTTTAGCGTTGCTTTGACCGATAATATGTTGATCTCAATTCAGAAACTATTTCACGAGGCGTCATTTCAGACATGGTTTATTCCTTATAAATTTTTAATTCGGCAATTCTTCAATAGTGAAATTGGTATTGGTAAACACACAAATTTCACCGGCAATTTTGAGAGATTTTTCTACAATTTCACGCGCCGACAACTCCGTGTTTTCCACCAACGCACGGGCGGCAGATAAGGCGTAGTTGCCACCGGAACCGATAGCAAGAATCTGATCTTCTTCCGGTTGTACTACATCGCCGATACCGGTAATGATCAGGCTTTCTTTTTCATCCGCCACAATTAGCATCGCTTCCAATTTACGCAACGCACGGTCGGTGCGCCAATCTTTCGCCAATTCCACCGCACTTTTCAGTAAATGCCCTTGGTGCATTTCTAATTTACGCTCAAAAAGCTCAAACAATGTAAAGGCATCTGCCGTGCCGCCCGCAAAACCTGCCAACACTTTGCCGTTATACAAACGACGCACTTTGCGCGCGTTACCTTTCATCACCGTATTGCCAAGGGAAACCTGTCCGTCACCGCCGACAACCACTTTGCCGTTGCGACGTACACTTACAATCGTAGTCATAATGCTATCCTTTAAAAATGGAAATATGGAGGTTATATTGAGGTAATTTAGGGGGAATTCAAGGAAAAACAATATTGGTTATTTATTCACCAATCACATGATAAAAATGTGATCACGGTCAGAATTTTGTATAGCAAAACGATTGCTTGAAATTGCTTAATAGAACAAAAAGGTAGGATTGCCGCCGATATATTCACAATCTCATCAGGAGTCACAATGAAAAAAATCTTGTTAAACTTTTCTCTTGTCGCCCTTTTAACCGCGGCAGCAATTCCCGCCATGTCTGACAAAAACCGAACTCACACCAATCAAGGTACCAATGCCCGTGAAATGCTCGTGGAACAACCAATCCACTGGATTTCCGTTGAGCAACTGAAAAAGAATTGGAAGGTAAAGCACCGATCAATGTAGTTTTGATATTGACGATACCGTGCTATTCAGTAGTCCTTGTTTTTATCACGGGACAACAAAAATATTCCCCGGCAAACATGATTACTTAAAAATCAAGATTTCTGGAATGAAGTGAATGCCGGTTGTGACCAATATTCCATTCCAAAACAAATTGCCATAGATTTAATTAATATGCACCAAGCCCGTGGCGACCAAATTTATTTCATCACCGGACGCACTGCCGGCGATAAAGATGGCGTTACCCCAGTATTACAAAAAGCCTTCAATATTAAAGACATGCACCCAGTTGAATTTATGGGCGGACGTGAGCTTACCACCAAATACAACAAAACCCCTGGCATTATCGAACACAAAGTTACTATTCACTACGGTGACAGTGACGACGATATTCTTGCCGCCAAAGAAGCCGGCGTTCGTGCATCCGCCTCATGCGCGCCGTTAACTCCACTTACCAACCAATGCCAACCTTGGCGGATATGGTGAAGAAGTGTTAATTAACCTCAAGCTATTAATTTTTAAAACATTGTAAATAGACCGCACTTTTGAAATGCTCGAAAGCAAAGGGTCTATTTTTATAATGAATTTCAGCTTGGTTAGAAGCGAATTTCAACGGAGGCGGAATAGTTGCGGTCTGGTTGATAAAACACTTATACCAGGATAAACCCCATAGGTTGAATAGTACTAGATTGTAAAAATATGAGGAGAAAATAGATTCACTTGAGAATAATTTGTATTTTTATGATCTGGTACAACTTATTTATTATTGTCTAAAATCCGACTGATTAATTTCAGCCATTGTACCGCCAATTCGCGCTGCATAACGCCGCGTTAAACACACGGATCTTCGCCCAATACACCGCAAGGCAAAATCAGGTGGAATTTCGCCTTGTTCTATAAGCGGTACATCAATCCTCACGCCAGTCACCGTCAAAATAATAGCGTTCCAACGTTTCCATTTTCGGCAGAAACGTTCGCCATTTTCCAAAAATGCTTCGGCTTCCGCTAAAAATCATTGGCTTCATTCAAAAAATGTCTTCCATTTTCGTGATTTGCTCTAAAAACGGGCTTTCGATAACATTTGTCCTCCAAAACGTTAGAAAAATGACCGCACTTTTACGCAAAGTGCGGTCGATTTACAGCGTATTTTTACGAATTACACATCATATGTGGTGGATGCGGTATTACCGCCGCGACCCGTCCAGTTGGTGTGGAAGAACTCGCCACGTGGTTTGTCGGTACGTTCGCAAGTGTGCGCGCCGAAGTAGTCACGCTGAGCTTGCAGAAGATTTGCTGGCAAGCGAGCTGACGTGTAGCCATCTAAGAAGGTAATCGCAGACGCCATACATGGCATTGGAATACCTACTTGAATCGATCTTGCCACCACTTTGCGCCATTCGCCCATGGCGTTTTCTAAAATGCCTTTGAAGTAGCTGTCGGAACCTAGAAGATTAAATCCGGTTCGCTTCATACGCATCGCGAATGTTGCTCAAGAAACGGCTGCGAATAATACAACCTTCGCGCCATAACAAGGCAGTGTTGCCGTAGTTGATGTTCCAGTTGAAGTTTTCAGACGCTTCACGAATCAACATAAAGCCTTGTGCGTAAGAAATGATTTTTGATGCCAATAGCGCTTTGCGCACCGCTTCAATCCATTCATTTTTATCGCCTTCCACTTTGCCTACGGTTTTGCCGAATAATTTGTTAGCGGCAACGCGTTGTTCTTTAAAGCAGACACGCAACGTGCAAACACGGATTCGGTGATTAAGGTCAACGGAATACCGAAATCAAGGGCATTGATCCCCGTCCATTTACCGGTACCTTTTTGTCCTGCGGTGTCTGAAAATTTTATCTACTAAGCGGTTACCGTCTTCATCTTTATAGCCAGGATATCGGCAGTGATGTCGATTAAGTAACTGTCTAGTTCAGTGTTGCGCCATGCTTTGAAAGTGGCTTCCAATTCATCGTCAGACGCCCACGCCCTCTTTTAAGAATTGGTAGGCTTCGCAAATTAACTGCATGTCGCCGTATTCGATACCGTGTATGCCATTTTCACGAAATGACCTGCGCCATCTTTTGCCTACCCAATCACAGCACGCTTCGCCTTTGTCGGTTTTAGGGCTGAAATCGCTTGTAATACCGGTTTCACAAATTTACCACGCTTCTTCGTTACCGCCCGGCATAATGGATACCAGTGACGCGCCCTCTTCACCGCCGGAAACGCCCGTGCCGATAAAGCGAATGCCTTTTTCACGTAACGCCGCGACACGACGGTTGGTGTCCGGATAGTTTGAGTTACCGCCATCAATAATGATGTCGCCTTCTTCCAAGTGCGGTAGCAATGCATCAATGAATTGATCCACCACCTCACCCGCGCGCACCATTAACATCACTTTGCGCGGTTTTTCCAATTTGCTCGCCAAATCTTCTAAAGAATAAGCGCCGATAATGTTCGTGCCTTTTGCCGCACCTTGTAAAAATTCATCCACTTTGGATGTGGTACGGTTATACGCCACCACTCTTAAACCCTGTGGTCGTTCATGCATTTAAAATGAGGTTCTGCCCCATCACGTTAAGCCGATAACACCGATGTCGCCTTTTTACTGACATTGTTTTCTCCTGTTGTAGGCATGTTGTTGTGACCGATTTGAATACTTTGTGCAACAAGTCACTTCTACAAAATAAATTCTATTCCTTTTAATATCTTTTAATCAAAGAACCTTTTTCATCATAGACTTGAAATTGAACTAGATGTCCATTTTTATAAAGAATTTTTGTTCTTAACTTACCTTCTTGCGTATAACCTTCAGACCATCCTTGAGCTAGTCCTTGTACCCAATGGCGTATGAGAGTGCACTTCCCATTAGGGTGATAAACATCAAAATATTTATCTACACATCCATACAACTGTTTTAGAAAGTTCTACCATTACTTGCACTTCCTGTAAATTCACCATCTTTTATATTAGCAGGAACTTGTAGAGATCGTCTCTCATACTTTCTAGGAATATCACCAATCTGATTAATTTCAGGCTGTGAAGAAGCAGTCTTGTTATTATCTGTCACACATGTATCAATATGAGAGATGCAAATAAATGTTACTAATATCATATTTTACCCTAAGAAAATAAATGTTACATAAATTAAAAACCCTATGATAGTGCATATTTCCTGGCGTGTGCCTTTATCTACAAGCATACGCTATAAAGCGTGCGCTATCAGTGAGTAATCCTCGTTGTGTTTAATTTGATTATTTTTGCATAATGTAATGCATTTCTACATTTTTCGCTTTTTGCGGCTTTTTCTAGATCTGCTTTTTATCACTTTGACTATCTCCAACAAGGTATAAAGATACATCCTTGCTGACCTTTTCTGCATTATTTAGTCCATACATAGCAACTGCTTTATTTACAGATTGACTGTTCCCTGCAATTCCGATGTGTAAATTATCTGTAGCTAAAAGAGATACAAGTCGTTTTCCTGAAGTACCACCTGCAGTTCTAATCGTTGCTACAAGCATTCCATTTGAAACTGGGTTTCCGGCTTCTGGAACTTGAAGCATTACTGAGCGATTATCCTTGGCATTTGTGCCGCTAACTGATCTAAAGATGGACCAGATGAACAAGCAAATAACAAAAGTTGAAGTAAGTAGTACAAATAGTTTTTCATTTTTGTCTCCATATCATTCAAATAAATTAACTCTTCGTCCACGCACTCATGTGCTGTGTAAATCAATATGCGGATAGTAATCCACCGCTTGCGGAGCAGATAACAGCACGATTTTGGCTTGAGGATGTAACGCTTGTTTAGTGTGTGTTCAATCACTGCAACCGATACCTTGTTTTTTTGATATTGCTCATCACACTGCCAAATCAGACAAATAACAACAATAAGCAAAAATCCGTTACCGAACGGGCGACACCCACTAATAACTCACCATCCCAAGCTGTCACCAATAAATCGGCATGATGTAACATCGTCGCCACACGTTTTTATCTTCTAATGGGACGACGTGCGCCCTAAAGTAGTTTTATTGAGCAACTCAATAAATTGTTCTACTGAAATGGGAAAATTGGTTTTGTATTCGATCATATTGTGAAACCCGCTATGTTTGATATGCCATCCGTTATAGCAATTTTGCCGCCGATTTATCCAAATACCACTCCGTCACGCCATTTTTGCTTTGATTTTTGCAGCGGGATAAGGCAGATTTTCCGCCGGTGTGGTTTGAATTTCTTTGAGGATTTCCGCTTTGCCTTCGCCGGTCACCAAATAGGTAATGCGTTTCGCTTGTTCAATTACTTTGGCGGTTTTGAAATGCGGAGCTGTCCGCTTTCAGGATGTTTGGCAATAACCGCAAGGTTTTCATCCGCGAAATTGGTTTGATGCGGGAACAAGGAAGCCGTGTGCCCGTCTGCGCCCATGCCGAGGATAATCCAATCAAAAACGCCGTCAGGAATGACCGCACTTAATTCTTCTTCAAAGCGTTTAAGCTCTAAGTGCGGTTCGTTTTCACCACGAATTCGGTGAATGTTTTCTGCCGGAATGTTGATGTGATCGAACAAGAGTTTTTGCACTTCGCCGTAATTACTTTTTCGGAATCAGATGGCGGCACCATACGATCATCGCCCCACCAGAAATGCAGGTTTCTTTCCAGTTAGTTTGATCTGCGTAAGGCGCTTGCGCCAAGGTTTTAAACAATAATTTTCGGTGTGGAACCGCCGGACAAGGAAATGTGTACGGGGTGATTTGCTTGGCTATAAATCACAAATTCTTGGGCAATTTTTTCCACCGCATGTTGAGCAGTAGGGAAAGTAATATAGTTCATTGTTTTTCCGTAGGGTGGGCTTTAGCCCACCCTTTTATTATGTTAGATATAGGAACGGTGAGCAAAGCCCACCCTACATGAGATTAACTAAATTAAACTTTTTTTCTTCATCAAACCACTCGGTTTTGCGCCACACTTTGCCTTCTTTGGCAATCAGTTTTATCGGCTGCAATCGGGGCCCCAACTGCCGGCTTCGTAGTCGTACACGCGACCGCCTTGAGCTTTGTAATCTCAAAATCGGTTGCACGAATTTCCACGCGGCATGTACCGCATCAGTACGAGCAAATAAGTGTCGCATCGCCTTTCATGGCATCAAGCAATAAACGCTCGTATGCGGTCATCACGGTCAGCGCTCTGCTAAAATCAGCATAGCGGAAATCCATGGAGACTTCTTTTGCTTCAAAAGCCGGCGCCCTGGTTCAATCCCGAAACGCATGGAAATGGCTTCATCGGGCTGAATACGGATAATCAATTTATTTTCCGGTGCATTTTTGGCTAAACACCGGGTGCGGTGTGCTGAAAGTGAATCACGATTTCCAGTGACACGTGCCGGTAAACGTTTGCCGGTACGCACATAAAACGGTACGCCCTGCCCAACGCCAGTTTTCAATTTCACAACGCAATGCCATGCAGGTTTCCTGTGCGAGAGTCTGCAGGCACCTTTTTCTTCTCAAATAGCCTTTTCGCCATTTTGCCATCAATTTCGCTGCTGTATTGGCCCAAGCACTAAGTGATGCTCCAACGTCATCTTGCGTTAATGGGCGTAAGAGTGCATGACTCGCCACTTTCATCGCGCATTGAATTCGCATTGATGATCGCCGGGCGGCTCCATGCTGACCATCGCCAAACTTGCATAAATGGTTTTGGAACATATCGCGCATTGCACCGGAGCCATCATAATAGCCGCCACGTTCTTCACCGATAGATTCTAGCACCGGTGATTTCCACGTAATCAATGAAATTACGGTTCCAAAGTGGCTCAAACCCAACCATTTGAGAAAACGTAAACACAAGTAGGTTTTGTACTGGTTTCTTTACCAAGATAATGGTCGATACGATAAATTTGGTGTTCCTCAAAGAAGCGGTGAATTTGAACGTCCGAGGCTTCCGCCGTTTTGCTATGATCATAGCCGAAACGGTTTTTCCACAATCAGACGTTTCCAACCATTCTCTTCTTTTGTTTAAACCATGCTCTGCCAAACATTCCGGAATCACGCCGTATAAACTCGGCGGCGTGGATAAACTAATATAAAAGTGTTGCCGTTGGTTTTATAGGTTTTCATGCAAGGCATCAAGCGCGGAATCAATTTGGCATAATCCGCTTTGTCTGAGGTGTTAACGGCTTGGTAATATAAGTGGCGACAAAATTGTTCTAAACATTCGCCTTCCGTGCCTTCGTGTTCGATTAGCGTTTGACGCATTTTTTCACGGAAAGAATCGTCGTTTAATTCGGTGCGCGCCACACCCAAAACGGAGAAATCATCGCCCAACCGATCAATTTTATAGAGGTCATCTAACGCCGGAATAAGTTTACGATAGGTTAAATCTCCGGACGCGCCGAAGATAACGATACAACAATTTTTCTGCTTTCATTTGGTTACCACATTAATGTTACGATTTAATAAATGCGTCGTATGATAAGGAAAATCATCCGACATTTCTAATCACTCTGATAAATCGGAGCGAAAGATATTATCCCATGGAAAATCTCGCGTAACGCCCATTAAAAAGTTCGGATTCACGAAAGATTCCCGTTGATTGTAAGTCAGCGGTTGATAATTTAAGTCAAAATACCACTCCCGCCCATTTCCGCCAGCAAAATTTCTGCGGCGGCCGTATCCCACTCACCGGTGCGACCTAAGCGAATATAGCAATCGCAGACACCATCCGCCACCAGTGTGCTTTTTAAAGCTGCTGGAACCGCAGATGTGAAATGCATAATCAAAAATTCGGGCTTTCAAAAATCGACCGCACTTTTTCGGCGGTTGTCGCCGAACCGACAGCAATGCGTAAAGGTCGGTCTAAAGCAATATCGCGGAATGCCAATTTGCACGGTTTTCCCTCTTGCAGCTTATACGCGCCAAATCCTTTTCATGGCGTAATAGGTGTAGCCCAATATCGGCGCATGAATCACGCCCAACACCGGTTGATGATTTTTCACTAAGCTAATGAGCACGGAAAATTGATCAGTGCGATTAATAAATTGTTGCGTGCCATCAAGAGGGTCAATTAACCAATAGGACTCCCACGCCTGCCGCTCCGCAAGGGGAATGTTGCAATTCTCTTCTGACAAAATAGGAAGATGCGGGGTAAGTGCGGTCAGTTTTTCCGTTAAAAATTGACTGGCAAACAAATCCGCTTCCGTCACCGGTGTATTGTCTGCTTTGATTTGAACAGACACCGAATGTTGATAAAAACGACGTAAATGCTCGCCCGCTTGCTGGGCGATATGAATCACATCCTGTAATAAATGCGTTGTGAGAATTGGCATAGTCTTCCCTCCTATGTTCTCAATCCAAGTCGCAATTTATCTCGTTTTCGGCAACAACAAAGGCAACACGAGAACCGAATACAGTGCCATACCAAAGCTGAGCAAAAATGCCATATCAATGCCACCGCCATGCAACCACACGCCAAAGGTCATAGCAGGTTGAGTTAGCGTCATATAAATAAAACTCGCAATGTTTCCATAACAAAAGGCAATAGTCAGAGAAATTAACACGATCGCCACCACGTTATAACGCGTGTAGCGATAAATCTTTGCCCATAATGCAATCAACAGCGCCGGCACGGTTACCACGATAAATGTGGCTAAGAAACTAAATAGCACGACATCCGCTGTGGTGAATAATTCATCAGTGTTGTCATCAACGTAAATGCTCACGAGCGTGCCAATAATTTGAGCAAGTAAAGGAAATAAAATGAGTGCTTTTAGATGGAAATTTAGACAGCATAGAATTCCTGAGTAAAAATAGGCTATCAAAAGACAGCCTATTGTAGAGGAATTTTAGCGATTACGCAGATTTTTTTGCACGTAATACACGCAAGGTGAAAATGGTCACACCGGCGATAAATACGACTAAACCAAGTACTTCACCAATCGTACCCCAGTTTTCCAAATTCAAGGCCAATGGCGCTTCAGATCCACCTGAGGTAACGGAGGCGGCAATAATAAAGGCTAACACAACCCCCATTAAGCTTTCGCCTACAATCAAGCCCGCAGCGAACAAGGTACCAAAACGCTCTGCTCGTTTGTTCACGTCTTTATCGCCGCTACGGCTGCATATTTGGTGATGTGGCGATTAATTAACCACGCCAAGAATGCCCCGATCACAACCGGCATATTGATAGAAGGTGGTAAGTAGATACCAATCCCCAGCCAACACCGGTAACGCAGAGGCTTTGTTACTCATTTTTCAAAAGCTGTCAATAATAATCAACACTGCACCAGACCCACGCCGGTTAAGATGTAAGTCCACTCTAATTTATTAGAGAAAATCCCTAGTGAAATGGTGGTCATTAACGTTGCTTGTGGCGCAGATAACGCTTGTGATGGATCCATATCTGGACGCGGTAATGCGCCGGTGAAGCCGTAAGCGTGGTAAAAGGATTTCCAATACCGGAGCAATCACTAAAGGCACCCACGAAACAACCGATAATTAACGCCACCTGTTGACGCCAAGGCGTCGCTTCGACCAATAAACCAGTTTTTAAATCTTGTAGGTTATCGTTAGAAATAGTCGCCGTGGTTAACACGATAGACGCAGTAAACAAAGGTAAAGTGCGGTCAAGAATTTCTGCCCATCCGCCGTTTCAAATCGACCGGAAGCATTACCGATAGAAACCAATACAAAAGAAATCACGATCACGGAGATAATCCCGATACCGGAAATTGGACTGGAGGAAGAACCCACAAGCCCCGCCATGTAACCGAGGCTGCCGCCACGAAGAAACCGATAAATACCGCCAAGAAAGTACAAACCACCACCAACAATAACGCTAATTCCGGAGAAACCGGTTGCAGCCGCAATAAAGTGATGTAAAGAAATCACGATTAATGCCGACAGCAATTAAAATGTAAATCATGGTTTTTGGTGAAAGGTCGATATCAATACGATGTTCAGACGCACCTGTGTGCCTTTCAACATACGGAAAGAATGCACCATACGCTTGCACCATTGGTTTCATCAGAATCAATAACGTCCAAATCGCCGCAATCCGATTGTTCCACACCGATAAAACGTACTTTCGTTTTCCACATGCTCATGGCGTAACTCACGATAGTTCCATCAGTTGGCATATCACCGGACATGGTAAAGAACGGTACCGCTAAGCTCCCAAGCAAGAAGGTGCCCAACAATATCGCAATACCGCCCACGATACCGATTAAGTAACCGGCACCTAATAAGGCTAAAGAAAAGCCCATCGGAATTTGGAAAATCGCTTTGCCGCCCGGGCCGGTAAACCACGCGCTGGCACCATCTGTCATCAAACGTAAACCGTTCGTTAAGAACGCCACGACGCTGGCAAAAATACCGCCATAAAGCAATATCTTTCACGCCGCTGTCTGCATCAGAATTGTTACCGGCTTTTAAAATTTCTGCCGCTGCAACACCTTCCGGATAAGGTAAATCGCTGTTTACCACCATGGCGCGACGCAATGGAATCGTGAACAACACGCCCAATGTACCACCGCAGCACAAAATCAACATGGTTTGCCAGAGCAGGAAGTCTTGCAGTAGCCCATCATCAACAAGCCCGGCAACACGAAAATCACAGAGAAAGCGTACCCGCAGAAGATGCCCGAGGTTTGCACCATGTTGTTTCTCAAAGATACTGGAATCCTTAAAGAATTTCAGTACCGCCATGGAAATAACTGCCGCCGGAATCGACGACGCAAACGTCATCCCCACTTTCAGACCCAAATAAACGTTAGATGCGGTAAACAACACCGTAATCAACGCCCAGGAACGATACCTCGGAAGGTCAGACTCTTTTAAGTTTGTAGATTGCATAACACATTACCTATCTTTTAAATAAAAAACGTTGCCACCTTGACAAAAAGCGGAGAATAATCAAGTTTCATTCAATTTATTTTGCTAAATTGGTTCATTTTAAATATCAGCCATATTTTTAGACTGTTATAATTACTGCCTCTTCAATAGTAAAACAGCCCTCCGCTCAACATCGCTATAATCTTAAATCCATCTGATTTAGTCTCTCAATTATAAAAATAGCCAGATCTCCTCAGAGTTGTTATTCTTTATGATCCTATATAGTTCCTGACCTATTCCATTTTGGGTAAAATAACCACTACATTTTCTATCATCCACTGGATGATGAAGTTCTGAGGCTAAAAAATAGATGCATTAATTTGAATTACTCATGAGAAATTGTTGCTGATACAGCATAGTTTAATAACTATACGTATCGCCATTTTGTATCGTTATGGTATGGATTGGCGAGTTAAAAGTATATCAATATGAGAGCAGATGGCATTGCCCATTTTGTCTCGAATAGTCCATTCTTAAGTTTCCTCTATAAAAACGGACCCGAATTTAGTGCCAAAGCGATAAAGGGCAGATTAGTAAAAGAATATACTCTATATAAAAATCCCGAAGGTAGAAATGGTGGCGAAAAACGATAGATGGCACCAAAAGCTATGGGACTTACACCGCGTCTTATATTATCGATTACAATCATTGCGACCATCAGCTTAATTAACGTTAGCGGAATCTGGTCTCAAACTTTTGGGCTACTCGGCGGTTTTGCTGACGTTCCGGTATGTCATGTATCACCTGTCGTTCCTCATCTACGCCGGAAACGTGGGTTGCCTAATTTGATTTACCTACCCAAAGTTACGAGCTTTCCATATTTATCCGCTGCTGGGACGTTTGGTTAATAAAAGAGATATTATTATGATGGCAGAGGGATTAGTTGCCGCTGCCGAATGTGCGAATCGCTTCATAAATATAAAGCATCCGTCTGAATTGAAATGCCGATGCTCGAGCTTATCGCAGTGATAGGCTTCTTCATTTGATAATCAGGAAAAAGTAGAGACATGGACTGCTGGAATCAAGCATGAGCCGACAGTCAGGCATTGAGGGAGAAATCAATATACTCTGTCGTTTTCAAGGGTGACTGGCTAATCCATCACAAACAGGAACCAGAATTTAATCAGCAGATTTCATGTTTCGTCATCACGGGGGAATGCCAAATTCGGCTGAAAGACCAAACCTACGAGGCTCAAAACCCAGGCGATATCATTTTCTGCCCTACGGAGAAGAGACGTGTATCACGGCACCGACACGGAAACACAAATTACCAAAAAACTACACAAGGTGTTTTACGTTACATTGCAATAAGCTCAGTGAATCTGCTGATTTTGAAATGTTTTGCGGTTAGATTTTCCGTTATTTAAACGTTGCGCAAAGGGTTTGCTGTTTAATCTACCGCAGTGGCACCTTGCTGGATAACGATTCCATCATGGCGCTTACTAAATTGCTACGCAAAGAGCAGAGGATAACCTCGGCAATGGAAGTTGTCGTCAGTGCGTTACTCAGCATTCTTTTCCATATTTAATCGAAGTTACCTTTCAACACCATCAGGTCAATCAAGGCATTTTCGGCGCATTACAGGACAAAGCGTTTGAAAGTACCGTAGATACCATCATCATGTCAATCCAAAAGCTGGAGCATGGAAGCTGGCGAAAGTTGCGCCATGTCGCGCGCGCCAATTTTATTCGTGCATTTAAACACAGGCATTTTGCCCGACAAATTTCTAGACCATAATGCGAATGAATATGGCAGGAATCTTACTAATCGCAAAAACCGATTAACGTAATTGCATCGGAAGTCGGCTACCAATCAGATACCCACTTTACCAAAGTGTTTTAATCTTATTACGGCATTTCTCCGGAAATACCGATAAATACCAATTTATGGGTTACACTGAGCTTTCCGTTATAAATAATCCCGGAAGTAAATAGTGCGGTCAGATTTTCCTTCAGTGAATTCAGGATCTTGCAACAATTCGTTAATGTTTGCCAACGGCACTGCGTACCACCTGCAACAGTTCCGGCTCGTCACCTTCAGTTTGCTCAGAATAAAATTCTGTGCCAGTCAAAATGTGCATGGGATTATTCATCAGAAGCCAACGGATGAGATTAATCGTGCGCAAATGCACCCAAGATGTTGCGCCTAAACCGAGTTTCTTCTTGCAACTCGCGATTGGCGCTTTGTTCCGGCGTTTCACCAGCATCATTCTGCCTTCCGACCCCACTTCGCGCTCTGTTCCCATAGCATATTCACGCACTAACAACATATCGTCACCATCGATCGCCACCACCATCACCGAAGCGTATTTGCCGGGGCGAAAACGTTCATAAGTGCGGTGCGTTCCGTTGGCGAATTTCAAATCCACCGATTGAGATTTCAAAATATCTTTGATTTTTGCACAGTTTTATATTGAGGAATGGTTGGTTTTTGTAACATTGTTCTCTTCTTACCTTGTTTTACAGACTACCGAAATAGCGATACCATGCACTATTTTTACAAAGAAAAGGGACCACAACAGGGATGGCGCAACAAGAATTTGACTGGCAAGCAATCGACACCGTGATTCTGGATTTTAGAGCGGCACGCTAATCGATCTGTGTTTCGATCATCGTTTCTGGAAAAAGGGTGGTGCCGCAGGCATGTGCCGATCAAAGTTCAAACTTTCTGTGGAACAAAAGCCGCGAACTGATCCATCGCCGTTATCAACAGGGTGGAATTCAGTATGCAATGGTATTGCATTGATTTTTGGGCGAAAAATTTAGATTTACCGTTGCGCGAATTGTTACAACAACAGCGTGATTACATCAAAGTGCGGTCGGATGTTTATCCGTTTTTACAAGCCGCTCGCGAACGCCGCAAGAAATTGATTTTGCTCACCGACAGCCATCCCGTTCAGTTTGGCAGAAAATTAAAACACTGCGATTTAGCTCCGCACTTTGATTTGTTGCTTTCCAGCCACCAGTTTAATGCGCCAAAAGTGGAGCAATCCCTGTGGCAACGTTTGCAACAATTCACGCCATTCGATCCGAGCCGAACCCTTTTTATTGACGACACAGAACCGGTGTTAGATAGTGCTAAAAATTTGGCATCGCCTCACACCATCGGCGTGGAAAATCCGGACAGTACATTGGCGGACAAAATCCTTTGGGCGTCATTTCTCCGTCAAAATCCGCACTTTACTGTAAGGAAGCGGCAACATGGCAAAACATTCTCAAATAGAAGAAGAAAAAGAAGCAGTACGTTTGGACAAATGGCTGTGGGCAGCGCGTTTTTACAAAACCGCACTCGCCAAAAGAGATGATTGACGGAGGCAGAAGTCCATTACAACGGGCACGCAGCAAACCGAATAAAATCGTGCGAAGTGGGCGCCACCCTAAAAAGTACGTCAAAGGCAGTGACGAAAAGAAATCGTTGTGTTGGCGCTTTCCACCCAACGCGAGGCGCACCGGAAGCACTGGCTCTTTACCGCGAGAAACGGAACAAAGCATTGCCAATCGAGAAAAACTTGCCATGGCGCGCAGATGAATGCGCTGTCCATGCCGCACCCTGATCGCCGCCCGGACAAAAGAACGTCGCGATTTACTTAAATTCAAACATCAAAACCAAGCATAAGCGCCACCTTGTAATCGAGGAAACGCCCTATATTTGGCGAACAACATTCAATTAGGAATAAAAGATGACCACTTATACTCAAGACAACGACCAACTTTATCGTTACCTGTTCAAAGACCGTGCGGTGCGCTGGCGAATGGGTGCGCTTAGATCGAACGTTCAACGACACCTTAAACACCCATCATTACCCCGCAAGCCGTGCGCAATTTATTAGGCGAAATGATGGTCGCCACGAGTTTGACTGACCGCCACTGCCGATTTAACGGCGACATCACCGTGCAAATTCAAGGCGACGGCCCATTAAAAACTGGCGTTAGTCAGCGGCAACGATCAGCAGCAAATCCGTGCGCTTGCCCGTTTACAAGGCGATATTGATAACGGCATGAGCCCTGCGCAAAATGATCGGCAAAGGCGTGTTGGTGATCACCATTGCACCGAAAAGAGGCGAACGTTATCAAGGTATCATCCCCTGGACAGACCCACCATCAGCGAATGTTTGGAAGACTATTTCGTCCGTTCCGAACAACTCCAAACGCAACTGGATTATCCGCAGCGGGTGAATATGACGGCAAACCGGTCGCCGCCGGCGTGTTATTACAAATCGTCCCGGATGGTTCGGGCTCGCCGGACGATTTCGAACATTAGCCACCTAACCGCCACCATTAGAGACGAAGAGATTTTTGGTTTAAGCGCAGAAGAATTGCTGTACCGCTTATACCACGAAGAAACTCGATGAACTCTTCGCACCACAATCGGTGACCTTCCACTGTGGCTGTTCGCAAGAACGTTCAGGCGCTGCCTTGTTGTTAATTTCGGAAGAAGAAATCGGCCATATCCTTGCCTGAACGCAAAGGCACCATCGATATGCAATGCAGAATGCTGTCGACGCATTATTTCTTCAATAAAAGAAACGATTGAAATTAAAAAGCATCAACCCACTGACAAAATCCGCGAAAATCAGTTTGCAGGGATATGTTCCTACTGCATTACGGCAGTAAAGCTTTCTAATTGCCACAATTCGTTTAACGCCTCGCGGCGGCGATAGAGATACGCTTTATCGCCCATCCACCCATGACCTCCCGCCGTTCTTGGGCAGGAAGTTATAGTTAGAAGACATACTTGCGCCGTAAGCTCGGCGGAAGACGTTGGGCTCATCGTCCCCCTTCCGCGATGGCAAGTTTGCGATTGTTTGCCGAGGAAATCGGAAGTTTCGCAAATTGTGACCCGACCATCGTCGATTTTTCTTCACGCGCTAAAGTGCGGTCGATTTCCAGAATGTTCATGTGAAGCGATTGCAACGCCGGGCGAATCATATCGTTCATACCGGCATCCACAATGGCAAAATTACGGCTTTCGTTGGATTTTAGATACTCTACTTGGGTGACTAAAATCCCAGCGTTTGCCGTAATGGCGCGACCAGTTCAACGATGATTTCCGGTTCGCTAAAGAGCCTCAATTTTTCCCACAACGCTTTGGCGTATTCTGTCGGATGTGGCGGGGCTTCATCGGTATAAGTCACCAAACCGCCACCCTAAGTCCAAAGTGTTTTAAATGGATGCCATCTTGTTTTGAATTGTTCCATGAGGGACAATTCAGCGATCTACAGCATCTAAAAGGGTTTGTAATTCCGTGAGTTGTGAGCCGATGTGGCAATCCATACCGACGATTTTAATATTTGGTAGGTGGCGGCTAGTTTCATAGACTTCTCGAGCATGTTCTACGCTCACGCCGAATTTATTTTCTTTTAACCCTGTGGAAATGTAGGGTGCGTGTGGGCGTCCACGTCGGTTTACAGCGCAATGAAATCAGGGGCAATTTTTGCCCATTTCGCCCGCGATTTGGTTAATGCGCAATAATTCTGCTTCCGACTCCACGTTGAAACAACGAATATTGACTTCTAAGGCGCGGGCGATTTCTTGGCTGATTTTGCGACGCCGGAAAAGGAGACCACCTGCCGGCGTCACCGCCGGCAACAGGGGTACCGTTCATTCGCAGGGACTGGCAATGTCAAAAGCCTGAACCCTAATCTTGCCATCACGTTTACAAAATCGCCCAATATTCGGGTTTGGATTTCACCGCAAAAACACACCAAGTGCGGATGCTCGCCAAAGCGCGTTATCAAAACTCATGCCAATGGCGTTCAAAGGGTGGCTCGAGGAATAGACATACAATGGCGTGCCAAATTGTTCGAGCTAGTTGTTTTGACCGGCAGATTTTCCGCCATGAGTTGATTGTTTTTATATTGAAAAAGAAGTCCATAAGTCGACCTATAAAAGTTATTTGCTTGTTTTCTGAGGCGCTGTCTTGTTCAGGAGAAAATATAATGGGCCTTTAACGCATGACGCTACTTAGCGCACATGTGATGAGTAAAAATAAAATCAGTTTTTCATTGGTTTGCTCCTCACTAAATTAGGGCTGTTCTTTTTACCACCTACGTCCGGCTTTGTGCTATCACAACGCACTGAAAATCTTTCATAATTTCCGCCCTACTGTCATTTTGATTGGGTGATTTTATGAATATCATCGGTTTCATCAGAAAATCGAACAAATTTGGGATGATTGAAGAGCAACTGGAAGCTGCAAGATGTGATGCTGATTGTGAACGCGCAAGAGCTCCGTGTTCACGATGTACGCTGGCGATCGCAGTCAAATAGTGATCAACAAGCAAAACCGTTGTTAGAATTATGGTTGGCGAGCCACAATGGCGGTTTTCCATTTTGCCTATAAAATGGACGTTGAATCATCAGCGACGAGCGCAGACTTCTGGCAAGCTCTAACCGAGGCGCTTGCTAAACATGGTGAGCGAGGTGCAGCTCGGTTAATGAATCACCACCCCATCCGAATCTACTCAACGAGGTGCGGTGGATTTTTCTCGGTAAATCGTCAGCAAAATCCACCGCACTTTCTATCGCCAACAAAGAATGTATTTGACATTCGGTGTTCCGGCTATCAAGCTTTCCGCAAAGGGACAGAAGAAATTATCCAGGCGACGCTGAATGGGCGCAAGAACTGTTTGGTCATCTATGGCGACAGGTACAGGAAAATCCTTGTGCTATCAAATTCCAGCATTGTGTTTTGAGCGGGATGACCTTGGTGGTGTCGCCGTTGATTTCGTTAATGAAAGCCAGAGTGGATCAACTGCGTGCGAGCGGCGTAAAGCGGATTATTTAAAACTCCTCGCAAACCTTTTGAAGAGCAACAACAGGTGCAAAATAAGGGCGATTTCCGCGAGTTAAAATTGTTGTATGTTGTCCCGGAAAAAAGTCATGACCAACAGATTTCAATTTATTTCCTTTATGTCAGGTGAGCTTTATCGCTCAGTGATGAGGCGCACTGCATTTCCCAATGGGGGCACGATTTTTCGCCCTGAGATACTACCAACTGGGCGGCTTAGGCGGTTTCCAGATGTACCGATTATGGCGTCACTGCACAGCGCGATCCCACAACGCAACAAGATATTCTGCAAAATCTCACGGCTAAATCGACCGCACTTTCATGTGCGCGAGGGAGTTTCGATCGCTCCGAATATTCGTTATACTATAGGTGGAAAAATTTAAGCCGATGGAACAGCTTTGCCGTTTCGTGAGTGGCACAAAAGGCAAAAAGTGGCATTGTGTATTGCAGCAGCCGCAACAAAGTAGGAGCCTATTACGAGAAACCTGTGCAGCAAAGAGTGTGCGAGACAGCGGCGTATCATGCGGGGATGGAAAATAAGCTTGCGGGAAAGAAAAGGTACAGCGGGATTTTCAGCGAGGATAACATTCAAGTGGTGGTGGCGACAATCGCCTTCGGCATGGGATGTCATAAATCAACGTACGCTTTGTGCGCATTTTCGAGTTTACCGCGTAGCGCGTGAAGCCTACTATCAAGAAACCGGCGTGCAGGGGCGTGACGGTTGCCGGCAGAGGCGGTGTTGTTTACGATCCGGCGGATTATGTGTGGTTGAACAAAATGCTCATGGAAAAACCGGAAACGCCACAACGCCAAATCGAACAGCATAAATTGCAAAGCCATCGGCGGAATTTGCCGAAAGTCAAACCTGTCGCCGTTTTAGGTCTTAGTGCAATTATTTTTGGCGAACATCGTCAAACCGCCTGTCAAAATTGCGATGTTGCTCTCGATCACCGATACGATGGGTTGTTGGACGCGCAAAAATCATGTCGGCAATTTATCGTACCGGTCAATGTTATGAGTGCTCATTATGTCGTGCCGTCTTGCGTGGTATAGACCAACCAGAAAATTCGTGACCAGCAGCGACCAGCTGGTGTGCTAGGCATCGGCAAAGAACACAGCTGGAATGACTGGCAGTCCGTGTTGCGTCAGCTCGTTCATTTTGGGCTTGGTGCGTCAAATGATCGGTGAATGGCAATGCGTTACGGCTCTACGAGACGCCAAGCACGATTTTGCGTGGAGATGCCGTTGGAGATTAGCAGTGCCACGTCTGTCGTCTATCGTTACCACTGCGATGATGCACCGAAAGTGCGGTCAGTTCTTACGACAAGATTTATTTGCACGCTTGCGCTTGCTGCGTAAAGCAAAGTTGCCCGATAAAGACATTCGCCATATATTGTGTTTAACGATGCGACCTTGCAAAATGGCGCAGTACCAACCAGTTACAATATTGAGATGCTGCAAATTAACGGTATCGGTCACGATCAAATTTGGAGCGATTTCGGACAAAGCGTCTCTTCAATCCGCGAACATAGCGCAAGCCGAGATAGAATCTAAGTACCGTTTAAGTTGCGGTTATGTTTTGGCTAATTGCGCAAAATTTTACGCTATAATCCCGCAATACGAGATTACACAGAGAAAGAATTATGTCAACAACTACTCCAGGAAACTTATGGTGCAAACAGTATTAAAAGTGCTGAAAGGGAGCTTGCAGTGCGGTGCGTAAACGTCCCGGCATGTATATCGGTGACACGGACGATGGAACGGGTTTACACCATATGGTTTTTCGAGGTGGTGGATAACACTATTGATGAGGCCTTGGCGGGTATTGTGATGACATCATGGTGACTATTCATTTCCGATAATTCTGTTTTCCGTGCAGATGACAGGCGCGGTATTCCGGTGAATATTCACCCGGAAGAAGGGGTTTCTGCCGCAGAGTGATCATGACGGTTTTGCATGCGGCGGTGAGTTTGCGATAACTCCTATCAGGGAAGTCTCCGGTGGTTTGCACGGGTGGGCGTATCTGTGGTTAATGCATTGTCTGATGAAATTACAGCGACTATTCGCCGTCAGGCAAAGTGCATGAACAATTTTATCGCCTTGGCGATCCCGTTGCTCCGTTAGCGGTCATTGGTGGAACCACCAAAACCGAGCACCACCGTGCGTTTCTGGCCAAGCCCAGACATCTTCACTAATATTGAATTTGAATACGATATTTTAATACGCGTTCAGAGAC